>Ga0179593_1415996_pt1 | contig 35569 bp, 62 predicted proteins | sample CZODoug2_1_08_16_FD_185931 | JGI IMG/M metagenome (GOLD analysis project Ga0179593, IMG submission 185931) | Vadose zone soil fungal communities from Angelo Coast Range Reserve, California, USA - CZODoug2_1_08_16fungal (PacBio error correction) | ecosystem: Environmental > Terrestrial > Soil >... | reverse complement strand
TCCTCCCCTTCCCCCACAGTTTTTCCCCAAAGTCCCCTCGTCTATTGCCTCGTCCCCCTTTTGACATTCTTTCGTTCTCGCCGGAAGTGCCGGGCTGATGATTTTCACAACCCCTCTCATAAGTCGTTACTTCATTTCCACTCCCCAGCACCCGAACTCCTCAACTTCCTTTCACCTTTATTCCCCCGATTCCCTTCTCCCCCCCCCCTTTAGTTTTCTATTCCGGTTTGAATTTTTTCCTTAGTGCATATCCTTCCATTACAATTGGTTATTTGTCACCCGACATCACTTCGCAAAAAGTGCTTCACACCCAGTATCTTCTTTTCGAGAGGCTCTGTCCTCCTGGACAACCCTGGTTTTTCTTTCCTGTCCATTGTGTCCCTCAACTTGAATGATGGGCCGTTCGGAAAGTTGCCGTGGGGGGTGGTTTTTGCTTTCCTGTGTTCTCGCCCAGCTTGATGTTGGTCCTTTTTCCCCCCCCCCCACGTCAGAACTTTTTTCCGTTGAGTTAATTTATCCTCCTACTTCTTCCCCCCCTTGCTGGTTTTTCCCCTGAGGTCCTTCCTGTTTACTTTTTTAAGGACCCCGAATTTTACCCACGCTTCCGTGATGACGGTCCTTCCCTTCCGTTGACCTTTTAAAGTCTTTTTTTTTTTTTTTTTGTTCCGCCGACCCTTTATCGCTCCACTTTGTGTGATTCTTTGACCTTGTTGTAGTTTGGATGTTTCCCCCGTCACACCCTCCACTTAGACCACAAGGGTCTAACGTTCTTTTTGCACCTTTTTGTCCCCTTCGCCAGGTAGAATGCCGGGGCCCCCTGTCTTGATTCCTTTATATTCTGGCCTGATTTTTGTCCATGTTGGTTTCGGGTCTGTAGTGCCTCCAATACAAATATCCCCCGCCCGCCTATTTCCCATTGGTCAGCCCTCCTACAAAAGACGACCCCACCGATCCCCCACGCTTGTTGTCCTGTCAGTGGGCATCGTTCTTTTCTCGGTTTGGTGACGTCGGGGAATTTTGAGTCCGACTCTGGGCTTTAAGGATAGCTTTTCCCCCCTTTTTTGGCCCTAGGAGACTTGGAGTCTTAAGTCCACCCCCCTGCCGTACGGTCCCCCTGTTCTCCCCCCGTCTTTTCTGTAATCCCTTTGATTCTTTTGTCCGGATCGATGCCTTTTTTGGGTCTGTCCACCGCTCCAGATAAGAACCCCCCACAACCTCCTTGCGTATTGGGATTGCTTGTTCTTTACACGCAACTCACTTTCCACCAGGAAACACGCCCCCCCCTTCCATTTTTTATCCGCGCCGGACCCAAGCAGTTTTTCAGGCTTGGTCCCACGGTTTTGAACCCTTACCAACTTTTTACCTTCCCCGCCAGATTCCCCTCTCTGCTGCCGTCCCCGTGGCCAGACCGTTTTGCCGGTTTTTTTTTTTTTTTCCACGACCCATGTCCCCATTTCCCCCCATTTACGAACCATCCCTTCTAAGGTATGTACCTGGCCGATTCCTTCACAGCATTGCATCCAATTTCATGAATTTAACTCCCCCTCACACTTGGTGTTTCCCGTCTGACCCTTTTTTTTTTTTAAGGTAATCCCCCTGCGGTAGTTTCCCGTTGTGAGTTCCATTCTTTTTTTTTGCTTTCTCCCCAAGGGTCACATTGTTCCCGGACTCACGTGATAAACAGTGTCCTGGTCGGTTTTTTTACAAGAATCAACGACTGGGAGTTTTATCCTTCCCCCCCCCCATAGAAGCTTTTTTTTTTTCGCCCTCCCTTCAGGGTTTCTTTCCATTTTTTCTTGCCAGGAAGTCACTAGTCTTTTTCTTTCTCTTTTCTCTTTGTCCAAAGTCCGCGCCCCCAATTGCCCCCTTTCTCTGTTCGTCGCCACAACCTGCCCGATTCTTTTCTCGATCTCTCTCTCTCATTTTCCCAGCCCGCAGCTGTCTCTGTAACTTAGTCCCTCCCCCCCCCCCCGGATGGCTGGAGAGGTTTTTTGTTTTTTCCCAATGTAACTTTTTTCTGCCGGAGATCGCTGGGTTTTTTCCGTTCCGGTCTCTTCTTTTTACTTTTCTTTTTTTTTAGGAGGTTGCTCTGGAGCTCGTTGTTTCCCCTTCCGAAGCTTTTTTTCTTCACCCTTCGTTTAGATCTTGTTTGAAAACAGGGCCTCCGTCAAAGCCTCCTTTCCCCCGTTAGCCATTTCTTTGGTCAACACCTGGACGTCTTTTACGTCCATTCATTTTGGTGGCAGCCTTTTTTCCCCCTTCCTTTTCCCCCTCCCCCTTTTAATTTTGGGGGACGGGACTCTTATTAATTCATTCTTTTCTTCAGCAACACTTTGATTTTTGGCCTCCCTTGAACGTATTCGTCTCACGAGCTTGCACCGTTTCCGTACTGTGGTTTTTTGTTCCTGATTCTTCTTCTGGCAACAGTTTCGGAGGTCCCCCTTCCTTTTCATTTGTCTCCCCAGTTCTGGCCATTACGATCGTATTTTTTTTAGTTTAGGTACCACCCCTAACCATTTGGGATCTTAGTTGCCTCCCAATGTGGTCTTTCCCCCCCGCATTCATTTCCAGATCCCCCCCTTTCAAGCGCCAGTCCTGGATTGAACGAAGCCTCCCCTTTCTACCATTGACCGGGCCTGCCGAGCGCACTTCCCGTTCTTCTTCCTTCTTTACCTAATGCGAGGCCGTATTTCTGTTCCCCTCCCCTCTGTCCGTAACAATTCCTTTTTTTGATAAGTTCCGTGGCACCCGAGGGCATGCCCCTTGTCCAGTTTCCCCTACTACGGCCAGGTGCTTTTTTTCCCCCATTTTCCGTTGAGATCCACTGGTCACGGTTCCCCCCGTGTACTGATTTTTCATACCTTTTCCCTCCTTAAGGCGAACGTTTCTTTTTCTCTCCTTCGGGCCGTCCCAATCCCCATGCCCGTCGCCACCAACATTTCCCGTAACTTTTCCTGTCAGTTGTGCGCTTCGTTGATCCGCGAGCGTTTGGGCTTTTTCTCTTCTTTGGTACCCTCCTTTTTTTTTTTCCTGTAAGTATTTTTCCGTTCCCCTTACAAGCCACTTCGTTCTCATCCTTCTCTTCCTTGCTCGTACTTGACCGGATGCACCCTACTCTTCCCTCTGTGTTTTCTTTTTGTTCCTTTTTTTTCGGTTTCAGGTTTCTCCCCATTTGTCCTTTTGACCATTGTAGCCCATGGTCAACTAGCTTAACAGTCTTTAGTTAGTCCCCCTTTTTTCCGAACACTCCGCATCTCTTTTCATTCCATCCTTTTTTGTTGTTTCTCCTCCTCTTTCTGTGTGGCTTTTTTTCTTCCCCAAAAAAGGAGACTCTTTCAGTGCTTTTGCCCTTTCTTTGCTTTGTATCCTTTCCCGGTCCCTTACCTGACCCTCCCAAGGATTTACCCTAACCCAACTAGGCTTGCGTTTTTCCCCAGGGACTCGAACTGGCGCCCTCCCTGGGTATCTGTCCCTCTTCTTTCGGCCGGGCCCCCCACGATGGCCTATTACCCACGACAGTGCCTGCGTCCTCTTTTTCCCCCTTTACGCTATCTTTTTTTTTTGCCTTTTTTTTTGCGAGACTTTCCCTTTCACTGATGGTTGAGAAGTCCTCCCCTTTTTTTTGACCTTTCCCTTGACCGCCACAGTTCCACTTTTCGTCCCTTTCCCGTCTAACGAGGGACTCGGTGGACCATCTTTCCCACCCTCCCATGTTTTCCCCACCATCCCGGCCTCGATGGCCTTTCCCTCCCTTCCTTTTTCCGGTGCTTTTTTGCCCGGACAATTTCTGGCTGCCGCCGTGGATCAGTGACTCCCGTGTCAGCTCCAGGCCTCTTGAGACGATTTTTCTGGCGCGCGGAGTTGTCCCCTTCCCCCTCTTGGTCGTTGAAGTTTGCTGCTTCGTTCCAACCTATTCGGCCGTCGTGTTATGTGAGATTTGACTCCCTTTTCCTTTTTCCCTTTTTTTTTTTCAACCGGCCCCTTTTGTTGCAGGCTTCCCCCCCCCCCTTTTCGTTTACCTTTAAACCACGCAGACCTTCTCCCTGTTCCTTCCTGTTTCTCATGGTTTCACTGTCCACGTCTACGCCCCCCCCTGCGTTTCCCCTCCTTTTCTTTCAAGGAGGCCAACCTCCCGGCGTGAGTTCCGTTTCGCGATGCTACGCGTCCCAAATGCTTTTCCCCCCCATTCCTGATCTGTTCTCCTCGACCCCCCCCCCTTGCATTAAGATTTCTTCCACTCTTTTCCTTCTTCCCGCGAATTTTCTAGGTGTCCACAAGCGTCGGGGACGCGTACTTTTTTTTTTTTGAGAGTCACGTACGTGTTTTTTTCCTCTTTTTATACGTTTTCCCTCTTGTAAAAAGTCGGCCAGTCCTGAGCTCAGTCTTCCCACATTTTCAACTCCTCCCCGCCGTTTTCCGATTTCCCCCCTGGACGATTCTAACTTTCCCCACCGGTTATGTTTACTGTGCTTCCGTCGTGTCCCCCAGTCGGTTTGGCCTTCAACGGTCCTCCCCTCCTCTTTTTAGGCTGCCTTTCCCACCTCTCCTTCCCCTAGGCGTTTGAGCCCTCGATGCACCGTGGTTTGGCCCCACGATTCCCCCTCCTGTGAAAAATTGGCCTTTTTTTTTTCGCTTTACCCCAAAGAGATCGAGAGTTGCTTTTTCCCTACACTGTACCCCCCCTCAGCTTCTCGGCGCATGTCGCTACCTTCCTTCTTCCGTGTTTCTTTTTTTTTCCAGCCCGTTTGATGGTGATTCGTACTTCGTTCTTCCGTCCGGGTTTCCCCCTTTATATAGTTCCCCCCCAGGCTTTCGCCAATACTCTCGGCGGTTGCTTTGCTGCCTTAATAGGAACCCCCCCCCTTTTCGGCTTTTTTCGGTTTTAAGTCGGGCGTCGCAGGTGCACTCCCCTCCTTCCCTCTTCGGATTGGTTTGCCCTGGTTCCTTAAGTTTTCCTTCCTGTTCTGTCCTACTTTTTCTTGACTTTTCTTTTTTCAGATGATTTTTTTTCAAACCTTTGCCGCCTTCGCTGTGGGCTGTTTCGCAGGTAGTCCCCCCACCTGAGTTTTCGGTTTTTTTAGTGAACAGGTTTTGCGCGCCGCCATACCCCCCACAAAGGTTACCTCCCCTGTTTCTTTTTCTCTTCCTCAACGACCTCCCCGTGGCCCGGATCTGGGTTTTTCCTTTCCTTTATTATGGTTTTTTTAGCGTTCTTTCTCCCCTCCATTCCGACCCTTGCCTCTCCTTTTGAATAGGTCCCCCGATTTTCCCCGCTCTATTAACCGCGTTGCGATTTCAGTGTCTTCGTTTTCCTCTCTTCTTTCCTGATTAGGGAGCCTTTCTTTGGTTTTTTTCTTCAGTCGCCTTTCTTTTTTGCCTTTCTTTGACCCAATTCCTCCTTTTTGACTATTGCCTCTTCCACATGCTTTGACGTACGTTTTTTTTTGTCCCCCTCCTTGTTGAAAGTTTGGTTTTTCACGACAAGGCAGTTCCCATCCCCCATTCCCTCCCTTTGAGTCGTGTCCCCACTGGTCTCTCTTTCTTCGTTGCATGTCCCCCAGTTCCATCTCGTCCCTCCTGAAATCCAGGCTTTCACTCTGACGCCTGAGGACCGTGGTTCACGTTTCCAAGGTTCGTTCGACTTTTTCCCTTCGTGGAAACTTCTCCTTTTTTCAGGCCCCTCCTCCTCCCTCCTCTGGGCACCACAACACTCCCCCCCCCCGGCCCCTGTTCCCCCCCCCCCCGGGCCGCTTTCCAAGCACCTTTCCTTTGAATCTTCAGCGCCCTTCGATCAAGTTTCTGGTCTCCCCCCCTTTTTTCCTCTTTGCGTCTTTTGGCAATTAATGTTTAGATAGTCCCTCCCCCCGATTCCCTTCTTTTCTCGTTTGAGTCCCGCTCATATCTTGCACATGCGGGTGGCTTATCCTCCCTCCCCTTCCACCTGGCGCCTGCGCTTTTACGGTCTTTTTTTTCTTTTTCTTCCTATATTCTTTTTTCTCAGTTTTTTTGTTTTTTCTTTTTTCTCTGAGCAAGGGGTTCCCCCCTGTTCCCTCCCTTCTCCCTGGCCGTCGGCGGCAGGCTTCCCCTTTTTGCCTCCCTTTTCTTCTTTTGTCCTTTGATTGCGGGGTTTCTTTGGTCGTAGGAACTTCTTTCTTTCCCTGACATGTCCTTTTGTTTTTTTCTTATCTAAATCCCTTGACGACCCGACCCCTCCCCCCCTTTTTTTCCTTTGGATTACCCCCCCCTTTCCGGATCGACCCTTGCTTTTCACACGTGTGCGTTGCCAAAATTTGGTTATTTTTTTTTTCCCCCTGACCTCGTGTTAGTATGTTCGTGCCTGTCCCCGTTTTTTTTTTTTTGGACCCTTCAGATCCTTTATGGGGTTGGCTTTCATCGGTAACTTCCCAGTCGGGTCCCATTCTAAATCTGCTTTTAAAAACTTGGATGTCCTCTCCCCGTCGTCGGAGTACGGTACTTCCTCGGTTGCTTCCCTGCTATGCAAAAGTCCCAATCCCTTCCATGGGATCTTTTTGCCCCCCCCTTTATACTGTCGGAAATTGGTTACTTGGGCTGGCGGGGTTTCCGTCCCCACCTTCTTTTAAACAAAGGGCCGGCAACCCTATTTTCCTTGATTTTTGTCTCTAACAAGGTCGCATTCCTGGCCCCCAGTCCCCACCCTTACTTCCGATGTGCTCTATCGGCTCCCGATTTATCGAGAAACCCTCCCCCCACCCCCCTCTGTTTCCTCCCCCTCCCTATCAGGAAACTCTTGCCCCCACGCGACCATTCACAACTTCCTCCAACCACGCTTTTTTTTTTGGCGGACACTCGCGCGGCCTTTCCGGTGAGTGCAAAATTGTTAGGTCTCCGTTTCTGTCGATATGGATGTTTTGGTGCAGGCGCCAGCCCACCTCACCTTTTTTTCCCCTTCCTTCATGCCCAGTACCCCCGATCTTGTCCTCCCCCTTTTTTTTTGATCGACGTGTTTTTTTCTTGTTGATTTTTTCTTTAAGAACTCTACGTCCAAGAACCAAGCAGACCCTGCGTCTTATTGGATGGTGTCACGTTCTCTACGGGTCTCAATGGTGCCAGCTCCCCAATTCACCCGCCGGATGGGTTTGGTTCCCTCCTTCCCCCCGGACCCCCCTCCCTGGCGGCAGTCGGTTTCCTTTTATTGAATTTTTCTCCCTTCCCAATCCAAAGCCTTCCCGTCATACCTTCCTTTGACCCGCGAGGAGAGTCGCCAGGCCACATTTTCCCCAACCCCCTTGACCCATCGACTCCGATTCATTCGTGGTCCCCCCGGACGTCTTTTTCCCCGACCTGGACTTCGGGATCTCCCTAAACTTCCCCTACCCTTTTTATTATCTCCCCTCATCAGACCTTTTTTCCGGCTCTTTACGCCGTTGCTGCAAGCTTTTGGTCTCTTTTTTTTTTCCGGTTCACCCTTCTCTGATTCCCCGGCACGATCCCCCTCCCCGTGGCCGGGATTCCCCTCTTTTTGTTTTTTTTTTTGTCACGTTTAGTCCCCAACCGGACTCTTTCAAGCCCACAGGGGTTTACACCGTTTTTTTTCTTTTCATCCCCTAGATTTTCTAGTTTACTCTGGTCCCCTCGCTCCCATGCATTTTTTAAGGTATTTCTTCTTCGGTACTTACCCACAACGGCACCCTTTTTTCCCATTTTCTTTTCTCTTAGCTGTTCAGAAGGTGACGCCTTGTATTGTCCATTCCTTTCCGAGCTTTTTTTTTCTTCGCCCTTTTGGTCCACATTAAACCCCGGGGTCCGGCGTTGCTAGTTCTTTTACCAGAGGATAGGACGTGCGTGGTCGTATTTTTTTTTGTTTTGAGGATTTTTTTTTTCCCCCCCTCCCTTTTTGGATTCCTTGTTCTTGATACTTTTTTTTTCCTCGTTTAACGCGTCTCGTTCTGGAAAACTTTTTCGAGCAAAGCCTTCTCTTCCCCCGTTTTCTTCTGCTTTTTTGCAGCCCGTGCTTTTTCCTCCTGTGTCTGCTTTCCCCACTTGACCTTTTCCCCCAGCGTGGTCTCCCCTCATTTATTCATGCCTAGTGCCCTTTTTCGACACGGTCTTTTCTTTTTTCCCAGCCTTTTTTTTTTGTTGCAGTCAGGCATGGCCGCACCTTTGCCCCCTGGTCCCCGATTTTCGACACTTTCTTCATTGCTGGGAAATGCGGCCTTTCTGCCGTACTTAAGGTGCTTCAAATTTCGCCCATTTTCTGCTTTTATAGAGTTTTTCCTTGGTCACGAACTTTTGTTGAGCTTTTTTTTCTTTGAACTGCCCCGGTGGAGCCCCCTTTTCTTTTAATACCCCGTGACCTTCACTTTTTGGACCGATTTCCACGCACAGCCGACGTCTCATCCTCCTTTCATCACCGCTGACTCATTTCGTACCTCGTCGACAAGGTTGAGTCCTTCCCTCCTTTTTGGTAATCGGTCCCCCCCCATCCCCCAGCTTCCCTTCCCTTTCCTTGCGAGCCGCGCTTTTTGCAAACCCTCAGATTGCCGTTTTTTTTCCCGCCAGTCTGCGGCGTGATGGTGACCATTGTTGCTTTTTGACTCTCCTTTAACGGTGGGATAGTCAACTCTTAGCCAACCCCCCACACCACCAAAAAAAACCTCCCAAACAACACCAAAACCCCCCCCACAACAAACAAAACCAAACACACACCCACCCCACCAAAAACACCAACAACACCAACCAAAACAAACAAAGCAGAACACAATAAAACCACCCAAAACACAAAAAAACCAAAAACACGCAAAACCACTACACACAACCAAAACACAACCTCCAAAACCCAAAACCCCACTCCCCCCCAAACAACCACACACACAAAAAAAAACCAAACCCCAAAAACCCACACCACCACAGCCGCCCCAAAAAATAAACCCCACACAAACCCCCCCCCCCACATCAAAAAAAAAACACCCACGCACTAAACACCCCCCCCCCTACAAAAAACACAAAACAAAACCCCCCCCCCCAAACCCACCACCACCCCACCCCACCCCCAACCCCCAAACAAAAAACACCCAACCACCCCCCGGCCAAGCGAAGTGGTCCCCGACATTTTTTTGGTTGGAGTACGTTTCTTGTCAGTCAGCAGTTTCCTCCCCCCCCTTCGAAGTCCCTTCTTTCTTGTCTCGATACTCTTGTGCGGGGACCATTCTTCGCGCCTTCTTTTTCCCTTAGGACCTTTTTTAGACGGTGGCCCCTCCCCCTCACGTAGGTTGCCATGCTTTTTTACCAGGCCCAGGAGGTTGTTCCTTTATGAAGAAACGTCGCCGCGGCTGTGTTTTTAAATTCCTTCTTCTTTTCCCCTGGGACCTGTTTTTTTTTTCAGGGGGAGGTCCACCGTCCTTTTCGATACAGTGCGGAAAGGTTTTTAACCCTGACCCAAATCCTAATTCCCTCTCTTTGCCTCCTCTTTTTTTTTGTGTTACCAAGAGAGATGTTTGCTTGAGGGTTTCTGTCCCCCCTTTTTGATCGCCTTTTTTTTTTTTTTTTTTCGATTCCTTGATTTTCCCCCCTTTTTCCCAGCATTTGACCCTCCTTCTTGTTACCCCCCCCACCCCCCCCCCACGGCGTTTTCTTGGGGGCCTTTTTTTTTTTTTGAGACCGCTTACTTCTCCATAATGTGTGTTGTACGAACCCCCCCCAGTTTTTTTTGAGTTCGGTCCCTTCCCCCGATGACCAATCTTCTTCAGGACCCATTCCCTCCCGCTGATCGAGGCTCTGTCCTTGGGCAAGTCCATTTCTTTGAGAAGTGCTTTTCACGGTTCTTTATTCCCCCTTCTACAATCCACCCGGCATTCGCTGCCCCGTCTCTCCGATTTTGACCCCTCCCAGTTTCCCCATTTACTTTCCACCAGAACTTTCACCTTCCCTTTCCCCTCCCCGATGGCCTTTGTGGCTTTTTTGTTCCTGTTTGGGCCGTTGCTCCTCCCCCCAATCTTTTTTTTTCCCTTCCTCTGGTTAACCTTCTTGCCAGTCCCCGCCCCCCCTTGACGATTTTAGGGCTGATTTTTTCGCGTGCCTTGCGGCTTGTGGAAGGTGTTTTTTTTTTGTTTTTTCCCTTCCTTGCTTTTCCTCGTGCAGGTTTTCTTTCCTCGGAATGGTTCCTTTTTGAACATTGTGGCGTTTCCCCAAGAAGGTCCCAAATTTTACCCCTCCCAGCGATACGCTCTCCTTGGCAGACCTTTTTCTCTTCAACTTGTTGACCGTCCCGCGGTTCCCAGAATGGCCGGCAAACCGTCCTTATTGCGTCCCTGTTGCCGCCTTCGACCCCCCCGTTTTCCCTCCCTTCCAATTGCGTTGTCTCCAACCCGTCCCTGCCTGTTAACAAGAGTTCTCCCCCCCCTATTTTCCCCCGGGGACTTTTTTTTTTTTATTTTTTTTTGCCCACCCTGATCCTTGAAAAGTGTGGGACTTTTCCTTTGAACGGGCGGTTTTAGTAACCTTCTTTTTTCCTCCTTTCACCCCGTTTGACGGGCTTTCCGTGCTGGGTAACCCCCTTTTTTTCAGACAACTTTTCTGGGCCACCGTTCTTCCCCCAGCGCCCTCCGAAATCCCCCCTTTTTTCACCAGGAAAGACGTTTTTTTTTGTATTTTGCCCGTCCTCCCGCCCCTCGTTGGGCGACCCACGTTTTCATGCAGCTTGTCGTTTTGTAACCTCCCGTCCTCATCAGATCTCTGCCCCCCTTCTCATTGTGGGGTTCTGTGCCTTGACTTTTCCTCCCTAACTGGTGGGGTTTTTGAGGCCACAGGGCTCTAGAAGGCTCGTTTTCACAACTTTGGTCCCCCCCCCCCTGATATGAGGCCTGTTTCTTTTTTCTCCCTTTGAATTATAACGCTTGCTCTTTTTTTCCCTCCCCTCCTTTCCGTTTTTATCTTCCGACGGTTCCCACCCTTGATTATCCTCACCAAAAAAGCTTTTTTTCAAAGGTAACGGTTTTTTTTCATTGGGGTTTTTGATGATGAATTTTTCGGACCAAAGGGTTTCTTCCTTTTTTACGTAAGGTCTTTAGTCTTCCCCCTTTTATTCCCCCCAAATGCCCTAGGCGTCTTTGGGGCACTTTTGTTTGAAATTCCCCTGTCCCGCGGCTCCTTTTTGACAATCTTTTCTTCTTGGCTTTTCTTTACTCTTTTCTACGTACCCACCCGGTGCCTTCTTTTGGGAGTGGGTTGAGCAACCTTTTTCTTCTTTTTTTTCCCTTTTGATCGTTTTTTTGCGTATCCTTCATCAACCCCCCCAGACGGATTTTCTTCTTGTCTGCTTTTTTTTTCCTGCACAATTCATAGATCCTTGACACTCTTTTTTTTGTCTGAATTCGGATTTTTCCTTTGTCCTGCTTCCTTTTTTTATTCTTTTTCCCCTCCCGCCCCACACAAGAGGCTCACCGTCCCCTTCCTTTCCTGGTCACTCTCACGGCAGCGCTCTTTCGCCCCCGGGATTTTCCTCCTTTTTTTATTTCTCTTTACCTGCGGACTGGATTCCCCTTTATTAGTCGGCGGTCCCCTCTGGTTGGTCGTTTCTCGCTTTTGGACTCCGCTTTCGCCTGCGACCGTCTTCTTTCACCGGCCTTTCCCCCAACTCTTTTTTTTCTAGGTCCCCAAAACTTTTTTCCTTTTTTTGACGTTGCGTTTTTTTTTTTTGGTCCTTGAAGTTTTGTGACGGTTCCCCCTGCCCCTTTTCCACTCCCAACCAAATTTTTTTTTTCTTTCCCCTCTTTAAAGGGGTTTTTTCCCCTGTCCCCGGTTCCTATCCTTCTTTCCCTTTCAGTTTATAGTCGCTCCCTTCTGCTTTTTCCTGTACTGTCGCCTGTTGTCAAATGTCCCCCGTGTTCGTCCTTCCCTTTTCCTTCACATTCTGACTTGTTGAAAGGCGTTCACCCCCCCCCCTAGCCCTCGCTCGCCCCCCCCAACCATTCTCTCCCCTTTTTCCTGCAAAGATTGCCTTTCCCCTTTTTTTCATTCCGTGTAAGCCCGCCCGCTCTGCTGCTCTTTCCAAAGACCTTTTTTGCTATTCTTCTGTGTCATACTGCGTTATCGAGTTCCCCCCCGTTTAAAGTTGTTACCCTTTCCTTATCGCGTAAGATCCATTCCTGGTGTCGTTTTTTCGCCCGCCTTCCCCTTGCGCTGTTTTTTTTTGTTGACGGCTTCTTGTTCCTTTTCTTCTTTTTTTTTCCTTTACCTGTTTTTCCAATCCTCCCTCCTTTTGGTTTTTGTCGGCTAATACTTCCCCCTTTCACGAATCTTTTCCGCATTTTTTTAAGGGGGCGCACAGTTTGAATGCGGCTTTTCCTCCTCCTTCTTGAGTCGGTGTCTATGACTGTTTTCCTTTAGGTAGATCTTTCCCTGTGCTTCCCTTCCGCCATCTGCCCATTTTTTGGTTTCTCCCCCTCAGTATGTTCGAGGTCAGGCGGTTTTTTCCCTTAGGGGCACCCCGGGTCTTCCCTCCTATCAGTTTGCTCCGGCGGACTGGGCCTTTTGGGTCCTCCTGTCGCTTATGTTGTCTTTTTTTTCCCCCCAAGGTCCCCCTTTTTCTTGTTTCGTACTTCGAACGTATATTTACCCAACGTTGATTTTCCCCTGTTGAGTCCTAAGACACTAGGTCTTTTTTCCCCCCTCCCCGCCAGAGGTACTTCCGGACTTCCCTGGCTCCATTTGACAGACCCCTCCCCCTTATCGGGTTCTCTTTACCCCCCCTTTTTTGACTTTATGTAGGACGTTACAGTCTTATCCTTCCTCCCCCCCATGGTCTTAAAGTTTTTGTTGAACTTCTGTATTTCCCCGCCTCTAGAGGCCCTCTTGGGAAGCCTTTCCCCCTTCGAGCTTATTTCTCTTTTATCTTTGGATTTTCGCCCCTGAACACCCCCCCCCCTTCCCCCCGGCCGCCTTCCCCCCCCCCCTTCCTTTTCCCCCAGCGGCTCGCGACATTTACCTCTCCACAAGTTCCTTTGTTTTCACCCTATTTCGTCGGCGGGGGTTTTGTGGTTTTTGCTCGGGTCCTTCCGGCAACCGGGTTGTGGCGCTTGTTTTTCTGGATTGCGTTTGCGACTCCCTTTCCCCCCCGCCTTTATTTTTCAAATTTGATTCAAAGATCTTTTGGTTCCCCCCAGATCTTTTTTTCCTTCTTTCATGCCTTTTTCGTTTTTGAAGACCCTTTGCTTCTGGACTTTAACAATCATTTCTTCCCTTTTTGTTCCTTTCTTCTGCGAATTTGCCTTGACCCCCCCCATCCCCCCCCTACCTCCTTGCGGGTGCTAGTTAGGTCCCTGGTCAGTGCGGCCTTCCGGTTCCGGAATCCCTTCCTCCCCCCCCCCTCCTGATTCAGCTTTCGGCTCCCCCCCCTTGCTTGCCACGCCATGTCGAACCCAGGGGTCATCGCCTTTATGTAGGTCAGTCCCCCGCTTGTGGCCGACGACGCCAGTCTCCTTTTTTCCTGGAACAGCCCACTTGGTTTTTTTTCCTCTTTTATGGAAACTACCCTTGGCAACTTGCGAGTCACTTGTTCCTCCATCTTTTGGCTGTATAGCGAATCCTTGGGTTTTCCCCACCCCTTTTTTCGTTTTTCACGGACCCACGATCAGCCCCACTTTTGGAAGGAGCACCCCTCTCAGCGTGGCGTTCTAATTCAAATCCTCCCCCGAGCCTTTAAACTCTCAGTTTTACCCCCCTTTTTTCTTGGGTTTTTTTTTTTAGCTTTTTCCCCTCTGACTTTATCTGTTGTTCCTCCACCTCCAAAAGGAACTTTCGGCTGTGTTCTCCCCTTACCAACCAATTCATATTTTCCCGTCCGATTTGATTTTCCGTCCATCCAGTTACTCTTGGCTTCGTTTAGAACGCATTACTTTTGGAGCTCCTGTACCCCCCCCCACCTTTACCTTCTGCCTTTATCTTTTGTGTTCAGAGGATATTATTGGATCATGCTTTTTCTTTTTTTTCATATTTGTGAGCGAGCTCGGTACCATTTGTTCTTCGTTCCTCGGAACGGTCTCTGGTTTCCGGGGTCAAAGGGTCATGCTCCTCCCCCCCCTGAACTCCATTCCCCTTTATTTCCTTTTCCGCTTTTCACGTCTGTGCGTTTGCCACTTCCCCTCCGCCCCAACGTGGATTGCAGCTATCCTTTCCCTATTAGAATCCTCTCCCTTTTTTTACCTGGACTTTTTTTCCTTTTCGGTTTGTCCCGTTTGCGCAACAGGTCAGTGGTGGTGCTTTTGTTCGATTGGGTTTAACCCCCCCCCCTTCTTTTTAATTTAAGAAAACCTTCTTTTCCCCTTTTTTTTATTCGTTTTTTTTCCCCGAACTGTGTTAGTCCTGTTCGTCCCTTGACCCATTCTCAGCCTTATAAGAGTCCCCTCCCCCCCCCCCCAGAAATCCCCCCTCCGGGATTTTTTCCCCCTTTTGCACGTCCTTGAATTAATCACCTCCTCCCTCCGGTTTTGTCTTCTTTTCCCAATAGTGTCGGGGCGCGGGCGATTTTGCCCCCCCCCCGGCCCCCCAGTTTTCATCCAGTTTTTCCCTGTCCATTTGTCACCGTTTTTGGTCCTGGGCTTTGCCCCCTGGGCCCAAGGGGCCCTCATCGTTTTTTCGGAACAGTTTTGTGATCGGTTGGTTTCCTGACTCCCCTTTAAATTGTCTCGGACGCCTCTCCCTTCAGGGACGTTTGGTTTTTTGAGTCTCGAGTCAGACTGAACCTCACTCCCGAAGGTGCCTTCCCCTTGCATCCCCGATGATTTTTTCCCCTGCGGTGAGTGGACCTGTTCCCTGTTACTTGCCTGGCCTTCTCCAGCGTCTGTGCCGACCCTTCTTTCCGGAGTCAGAGGCATAGATGATAACCTCCTTGCACTGGGCCCGGCCGCGCGTGTCTGGTAATTCTTTTCCATCGTACTTGCCTTTTGGCAGAGAGCAAGGGAAACCCCGCGCCGCTTCGTTTCCCCTGCCCAGTTTTTTTCTTAACACTTCCTATTTTCTCCTCTTTTTTTTTTTTTCTCTCCTTTTCTTTAGATGATCTTTTCTTTTCGTAAACCTCGGATACCTCAGGTTTCTCTGTCGGCGCCTTTGCCGTGGTCTTTTTTACGGGACCTGATTTTTTTTTTATGTTACACCCCCCTGGACCACCCCCCCTTCTGCCTTTTTTCAATCGGCAACGCGTCTTTCTTTTTTCTGATGTGTTCTTCCCCCTTTTCCTACCTTGACAAGTTGCCCTTGTTCTTCTTGCCGCTTCCCTTCTCGCTGATCGCGTTCTCTACTTCATGTCCTCTTGAGACTTTGCGAAGTTCTGAACCTTCCTCTTCCCACACCCCCCGCTGACGTCCTCTTCCTTTCTGTTGCCTTCTTTTTCCCAGTATTCTCAGACGTTCCCCTCCCGTTTTCCTCGATTTTTGGCTTCCCCCCGGCCTTTCTTTTGGGTTCACCAGTTCTTTTTCTCTTGATGGTCCGTTTGCGCCTTCGCTGGTCAGGCTCTCTGGAGCGCTGTTTTGACGCTCTTAGCGGTTTCAAAGTCCTTTCCTTTTTTGTTTAATTTTTTGATTCCCTCCTTTACCGGCGGTCCCTCCCCCTTTTTCACGCAGGCTCCCAACCGTTTACCTGTTTTTCCAATCGAACGATACGCTTGTGGGTGACCTTTTCTCTTTGACTGGTGAAACGGCGACTCGTCTTTTTGAATGTAGCAATTCCCCAACACTGACCGTTTTTTGTCCTTTTCCCTTCCGTGTCCGTTTTTTTTTTCCTGACGTCCTTTTTTGTCACGGCGTGCGGCGACTTTCCTTCCGGCTCTTTTTCGCACGATGGCAGAGGCCTGTTCCCCATCTTCCCCAAGTGTCTTTTCTGCACCCTTTTTCTTTTTACTGTGTCCGATCCCACTGTGGCGGCTGACCCCCCCGGCGTTTCTTCTTGTGCCCCCTCGCTGGCGTTCGGAGTCAACCTTCCTGAAGACAGAGCTCTTATTCCCCCCCCTCCACGTCAACCCCAACGCCCCCTCCCCTTCATTCCAGTCTTCTGACGATTTTTTACCCATCCCTTATGTTGGACAGTCGCCTCCCTCCAACTTCGCGGTGTTTTCCCCCCCCCGGAACCTTCGGCTCCCTTGCCAGAGACTTTAATCGTTTCCCTCAGATTGATTTGTGGAGGAGCGCATTTGGCTGTTCCTCGCGTGATTGACTTTCGTCGCTTATACACCCCCAACCGTTTTCCCCCCCTAGATATCGGCCGCTTTTTCGTTTTTTTGATTCTCCCTCATTCTTTCCGTCCCTTTAGTTTTCTAATCGTTTTGGCTTTTTTCCAAATTGAATGGTGTTGGTGTATTTCATCTCCCCCACTTTCTCCCCCTTTCGCTGCCGTTTGTGCTGGTATAGTGACACATCTGCCTCTTTACATTCTTCTTTTAGTCCCCGTGTTACCCTTCTATCGAGTCTTTTTTGGCAACTGTCATTTTTCTTCTTTTCTGACTATCTTGCGGCCGTTTTTTGTCCTCTTCTCCTGGCTTTTGCTTCTATCAGGTTCCCCCGCTTTTTGTGCCCCTCATTCCGTTGGGCTGCGCTAACTCACCCACTTCCTAGAGGGTTAATGTCACCGTTTTTTTGAGCTTCCAAAAAGTCCCCTCTGCCCCTTATGTTTCCGAACTTGCATATCCTTGCACCTCATTCGTGTTGTTTTCGTTGCTACAGTTCTTTACTTTTAGATGTTTGTCAACCAACCCAGTTGGCTTAAATCTCCTTCTGAGAAGACAATCCATTGCTACACTTCCCTTTCTTTATCTCATGCCTTCCCCAGTCTTTTTTTTCCTTTATTGGAGGCCCCCGGAGGGGATTTCTTTCCCTTGTTGGTTACAGCGATAGAGCCCGAACCTCTGTTTGACCCAGTCCTTTTCTAATCCTGATTTCAACAGAAGGTGTTGTTTTGTGGTGGGACGTTCCCCCATCCCCCCACCCTTTTTATGGACTTTTTTCCCCAAATCCCTTCACACCACTTTTTCCCTCCCCCGCTTCCAAGGGGCTTCGTTTTTTTCCCCGGTTTGAGATGCCAAACCCATTCATCCGCTGAGCGGAAAGCGGGGCTTTCTTCCCACTTTCTTACCTGCACTTGACCTTTTCTTTTTTTAATTTCTTTTGGTAGTCCATATTCATTTAGACTTTTTTTTTGGAACTGGCTACCCCTTTCCTTTGGCCTCCCACAACCCCCGTTTCTACGCTCCACTCTGTCTTAAGACGGGTTGTAACTTTCGTCAAGAGCCTCTATTCAGCCGTTTTTTCCAAGTGTTACGTTTTTTTTTTCGGGAAGTTTCTCCCTCCCCGCGCTATCTGATTTTTCCGTCCATACAGGCGAGCGAAGTCCTTCCCTTTTGCTTCCGAGGCGAATCCTTCGACTCTATTTTTTTTCTTTCCCTTGTTGTTTTTTGTTCGAGATCCCCCCGTACCCCTCCCATAAGGAGGATGGTTTTTCAGGGGGTGCTCCAAGTTGCAGATTTTTTTCCCCTTTCTTATGATGATTGTCATATTGAACAGTTTCCTTCTTTTTTTTATGCTATTCACGTTTTAGGGGATCTTGGACACCGTCCCTTCCCTGGTATACAAGAGTTTTTTGACCCCGAGGAGGAAGCCACCCTTTTTCCCCCCGCTTACCAGTCCCTTTTTCTCTTTTTTTTGAGTGGTTTCCGTGTGGTTTCAGTTATGCTTGTCTTTTTTTTTTTTTTTCTGTCCCACCCCCAAATCAGGAATGCCGCCCTGAGTTTTCCTAGACCCCGAAGGTCCTTTCCCCCCCTGCGTTTACTTTCGTCGGCTGGCAGGGGGTCGGTATCGTAAGAGTTCTTAGGTTCCCCCCAACACGGCACCCCCCAACGTACTTTGGCGGTTGCCCTACCTTTATCTAAATGGGAACTTGTGATTATTTTTTGGATTGTTATTTTTCCACCTCACCCTTTAGCCACCAGGAAAGTCATCCGGACCATTGTCCTCTCCCCTTCCCTAAGATTGGTTCCCACCTCCCCTTTGTTTTTGGTCATATTGTCTTTTAGAAGGAAATTCCCCCAACCCCCCCCCTGTGAATTACTTTAGCCGGTCCCCCCCTCTTCCAATTCCTGCTCCCCTTTTGGCTTGGAGTTTTTATGGTTCTTCGTTAGGCCAGGGTTTAGTTCTTCCCCCCCCCTTGGTCGGCTTGGACTTTTTGCGACGTGAACCTCGCCGTCATCTGATCAGTATCGTTTTCCTCCCCGTATTCATCCCTGCCTTTCTCCCTTTCTTACTTTTGGGGGCAACACAAAGGAATTTTGTTTTACTCAGGACCAGTCTCTTTTTGTTCTTTTTCGTCCTCTCCCCAGGCACCAAGCCCGTTCCCAGCACCGCCCTACGAGGTTTTCCGAGAAGGACAGCCGTCCTTCTCTTCTTGTTGTTTTGTTTATCATCTACTCCAGCCCCGATCGGCCTTCCTATAGAAGACCCTCTTTTTCCCCACACATTTTTAACCTTTCAACTATTTACAGGGCTCTGGAGGTGATCGCCCTAGACCTCTCTTTCCAGGTCCGTGTTCCCCCTGTTTTTTCTCTGTCCGTTTTCTCGGCTTGCTGGTTTTCACACGTGCACCCCACTGTTTTTGGCTATCATAGTTGTCACAGTCCTTGCCCTTGCCAAATTCACTATTTTTTTTTCCCCCCTTTTTTTTTTTGACCTGCCCGATTGGCGGCGTTTCCCCTCCCTAGAACCTTGTCCTCAATATCAGGTAGTTTTTGTTTACCGAAGCTATTCTCTTTTCCGTTTTGGGTATGCCCCATGTATGTTGCCATCCAGGCCCACCCGCATTTTTTCGTATTCTCCCCGCCATTTTTTCGCTTTTTTCCTGCCGTTTCCCTAAGAGGAAGGACCGTTTTCCTCCCCCTCCCCTCTGATGGCCCCTTCATTTTTTCCCCCCTATGGTCGCCAGCGACTCTTTCCCCCCCTACGTTTTTTTTTTGTGACTGCTTGTGGCTGAGTATTTTTCGAGGGGCTTATTTTTTTTCCCCTACGACCACGCGTATTTTTTCAAACGGGCCACGGCTTGAAACCTTTTTACTCCGAACCAACCTATACTTCCAAACTCTCCTAACTATCATTTTTTCTGCCCCCACAGGCCGTCGCCATCGTTTTGGGACGGCTTTCTAAATGGCATTTTCCCTATTTTTGGTTCCCTCGCGTCTTTTTTTTTCCCTCCTCGTCTTTCGCTAGTTTTACCCTGGTGAGAACGGCCGGTCGTTTTGGTGGTACCTGCTTAATGGACTTTCACCCCAAAACTGTTTTTCCGCCCGTTTTCGTTTCTTTTTTCCCCAGTCTGTCCAGTTTTTTTTAAGTTTTCGCTCGTTTCTTGGTCCCCCCACATGTTTGGAGCCCCCTTTTTTTTTTCTTCCCGGAGTTTCCCCTGTACTAGTTCCTTATAAAATTCCCCACGCCAGGGAAGTTTTGTTTAAACCTTTTTTCCAGAGTGCGCCTCTGATCCGAAGCTTCCCTTTCTTCTCATATTTTTCTCCGTTGGGTTCGTTTGCTGATCTGCAATCCCTTTGCAGGGCCCATTCTGGTAGTTTTTCCGGGGAATCCAATTGACCCTTTGTGGTTTGTTTTTTTTCCTTCCCCCCCGAAACCGATTCGGTTTAGCTGGTGAACATGTCTGTTTGAGGATACATGGTCCCCCTTTTTTTTAATCTTACGCCTTTTTTTTTCTTCCGGGGTCCCGTCCTTTTGGGTGTCGGCTACTATGTCCACTTCGCACCTTTTCTTCCGGCCTTCATGAACAGGCTCTTCCCTCCTCTGAGTCCCTCCGTATTTCCTTTTTAATAGTCTTACCTTCTCACAGAAAGTATTTTTTTTCGTATCCTGATGTGTGCTTCTCCTTGAGAATATCCTTTACCCATGTGTTCTGGACTTTTTTTTCCTTCCCTTGACGCGGGAAAGCCTCCTGCGCCCTATAGTTGGCTGTTTACCCCGGTTGGAACGAACCTTCCCGACATATCTTCCTTCCTAAACTCCCCGTTTTGTGGGCGCTTTGCGGGGAGGTGTTTTCGCCCCTGGCGCGATAGTGGCGTTGCTTTTTTCTTTTTTTCACCCTTGCCCCGAGTTGTAAGACTCCCGTTCTGGCGGGGTTTTTTTTAAGGTCTGAGGCTTTCCCTTGACCTTCCCTCCCCGTGGAGTTCCGGCCGTCTCTATTTTTTCTACCCTGCAGATTTCGCCCCTCTTTCTTCGTTTTCTTTTCCGGGAAAGCCCAACAGCCTGCACGTGTGCTGTCGTGCCTCCCGTCCCCCACAAGTAGGCCTTACTTTCCGGCGATCATCCTGTAACGTTCCCCCAATTGATATCCCTTTCTTTCAAATCAGTCCCATGGTTCGTGCCTTTTTTTTTTTCCTCACGGTGCAGGATCCACCCCCAGACAAAGTTCTGCCTGGGAGTGCCCCCTCCCCTCCCCCGGCCCTCGCTCTTCTGAGTTGTTGGCGGGCTTTGAGAAGCTTTTCTAGTTCCCTCTTCGTTTTTTTTGTTTTTTGGTTATTTGGTTCCCGGTTTTTTTTCCTTGGCTTTCTCCCCCTTCCCCCCACGTCTTTTTTTTCCCCCCCCCCACCTAACCTGCGACTCTATAACTTGTTCTGACTGTTCTAATGAATCCACGTGTCTCTTTTTCTTTTTTTCCTGAGGTCCCCCTGTTTTGCCCCAACTTCTAGACGTTCTAGCGGATCCCGTGGACCCCACACCTTCCCTGAGTTTTTTCTAACCCCTCGTTCCTTCCTATAGGCGTTTGAAATAATTTCGAAGTGGGTTCCCTTGAAGCGTTTCCCGTTCCTCCCCCAACTCTTCATCAAGTGGGCGTTTCTTCCAACCCAGTTTTCTGGCTGCTTTTCCCCGACTGCTTTTCAGGAAATGCTCGACGGTGCCCTCTTCTACTAACCTCCCGTTCCCCCCACAACGCCCCCGCCCTCCTTGCGGTACGATCTGCCTAGTCGCGTGGACAGGGCGCGTGACTTTTTTTTGTGGCGGGGAACCGTGCATTGTGCCCTTTGACCCCATCATTGTGGCCCCGAGTTTTCTCCATGATGGTGTTTCCGCCGTTGAAATGTCCTTTTCGATCGGACAGAGATCGAGAGTCTTCCCCTTTACAACCCCCCTCCCGGCAGGTCATGTTCCCCTTCTTTCATGTATCTGTTTTCGCCTGGATGGTTGATAGTTTTTCCCCTTTACCTGACGGTGCATGGATCATCGCCACCTTTTTTGCAGAAACCGCTTGTTCCCTTTGCTGTGCTTTCATACTTAACCTCGAATTGTCCACTTTTTTTTTCATGATCTGTCTTGCATCTTTTTTCCTTCATTGGGATTTCCTTCTGGGGACACTGGTTAGACATTGGTCTGCGGCCTCCCCTTTTTAGTTTTCAATCTCCCTGGTCTGGCATGAATTTTTTTTACGTCAAAAAGGGTTCCCTGGAGTTCCTTTGGGAGCTCTCAGTTAACGATTCTTTTTTGCTTGCATTGTTCCCTTGTTGCTTTACCTTCCCTCCCCCCCCCCCGGATCTTTTCCCTTTAGTGGTTTAGGCTTTTAAAGAAATAATAAGTGAACCACGAGGTTCATGTTTCTTTGTCCCTTCCTTGACATCTGCAGGTACCCTTTCGCCCCCTCTTACCTGCCCTACGCCTGCTCAGGTTGCCCCTTTTCGCCAGGACTCCCTCCCTTTTTTCACACCCCTCGGTTTTTTCTTTGTTCTGCGTTAAGCGGCGATAGGGAGGCGGTGCCCCACCTGGTGGTTTTTGGCAGACTATTTATCAGTTTTGCTTTTGCGGTTTGGAACGGGATCCTGACTCTTCGAGGACCAAATTTCGAAGACCCTTTTGGTCCTGTTTCAACTTGGTTCCACACAGGCCATTTATCCCCCCCAATGTCTTCCGATTTCCCCTTTCGTTTTTGGCAAAAGGTCCATTGCTAGGCCCCCGTGTGGAATCCGGCTTTTCTCCTGGAGTTTCCTTTTTAGCAGTTTCGCTGCCCCCCCCTTGAATTTTTTTATTTTGGCCTTTTCCCCCATAAGATCGATACCCACAATACTCCGTACACATGGCTCAGACCCTGGGTTGCCTTCGGGTACCTTCCGACGTTCTTTCCCTTTGGTCGCGTGTCCCTTTTTCTTTTCCAAGGCCGTCTTTTTTATGGCACTCGGGACATTGTTGATTTTTCCGTCATCACGGCCCGCTGCTCTTTTTTTTTTTCGTGAACTTGCTCGTGCGACTGCCCTCTTTTTTCTCTTCTCTCCTTTTTTTTTTTTTTACCCCCCCCCTCCGTTGTTGTGAATGTCGCATAAGAAAGGCCCGAGGGGCCGTCTTTCCCAAGGAGATGGTCTTGCCTCTCTTCGCCTCCTTACCGGCTTTACCCCTCTATCCTAATTTCCTCGTTACTCTTTTTCCAAGCAACCCCGACCTGTGAATTCTAAACGGGATACCCCGATTCGCTTTTCCTTCTCCCCTCCTTCCCCCCCCACCACCTTTTTCTTCGCATCGGGGGCTGACCAGTGTTCCTGACCAGTTCCCAGAGATTGGCTTTTTTCCCCCCTTTTCCCCTCATCGGTTCTCCCTCCCCGTATTACCCCGGCTTCCCCCCCCCAGTCCCAGTACCCTAAGGAAGGGTGTCGCTGATTTCCTTTACCTGCCTTCCCTTTTGCCTTCCTTGGCACGCCCTTTATGCCGGAATGTGTTTTCTGGTTGATGTCCTGCTTTTCCCCTTTCCCCCCCCCCGGGTTGTTTGGGATGAGGATTAGGTCACTTGTCATACTATAGTACGTTTGTCAGGGTTACCGCAGCTGGTTTCTTAGATTTCGCCGTGTCCCCCGTCCCAAACCACGCGCCTCTGTTTTCCGACCCGCCACAGTCCCCCCCACAAGAGTCCCACCAACGTCTTGGTCACCTTTGGCTTCCCTTGGCGGGCTCCCACATTTGGGGCGTGCTTTTTTTTCGGAGGATTTGCGTTTTTCCCCCCCAGCCACATGAAGTCCCTCCCCCCCGATCAAAATGACTGCATTTTCTTCTTGTTCCTTTTTCTCCCTTGGGGAACGCTTTTCACGCTACAATTCCGAAAAAGCAGCTCTTTTGGATTGCTTTGTTGCGGGTCAGAGACCTCCTTTGCCCCCCCCAGGGCCCCACGCGCTTTTTTTTCAATCGTTCCTTTCGCCGAGACGCGCACCGTTATTGTAAAAGGATTTTTCTTTCACTCCCCCCCTGTTCAAGCAATCCTGTAGGCTCTGCCCCGGCCGCCAGCAGTTGCCTCGACATAGATTCGGGAGGTACTTAACATGCGTTTTTTTTCCTCTTTAGAATTTCACGCAGCCTTGGGTTCGATGACCCCCCGCGCCCTTGGCTTCCTTGCGGCAAAGAGTGGCCGTTTAAGTTTGTTCCCCTTTTTTTGTTCCCCCTTTCCTTTTTCCCCAGGTTTTTTACCAACTTTCTTAAGCGGAGTATAACCCTCTCATTTCATGACTATCTAATGTTGTTATTTGTCCAAGAATTTTCTTCCTCATCATTTCCTTCTGATGGCCTTCCCCCAGGCGAGGGTAAGGACCCCTGGCAATTCTTTTTCGTATTCGATTTGCTGTTTTACTCTGTTAGCCTCGGTCGGCTCTGTTTTCTTTTCTTTCCCACTCGATTGATCGGCTTGAAGGAGGACTGGTTTTTTTTTTTGACTTGTTTTTTTCTTGGTTGAAGAGGAGATCTGTTCTTGCTTGAAGATTGTCTCTTCCCCCCACCATTTCGTTTTTTGGATTTTAGTTTTTGAAACGGGCGACATGGCTCACGCATGTAATCCGCAAGTTCCGTCCCTTTCCCCTTTTTCTTTTTCCTTCGTGCGCTGCCTTCGCCCCTTCGGGAAGAATATTACCATTTCTCTTTGTTAACCACGTTTTCCCACTTTTTCCCCCTTCCCTTATCGTATCGCGCACTTCTGGGCCCGTGGCCTGTCGCCTTTCTCTTTTTGTTAACCAACCCTGTGTACTTTTTTCAGGTGAATCCCAGTAGAACTTATCGCGTTCTTTTGTAACGAAACTGTGGTTCCTGCCTTTCTTTTTTTACCATGTTAGTCCTGCACTTTCCGCTAACCCCCGTCCTTTTTTTTTCCTTAAATTGAGAAGCCGCCTTTCCTCTTTGCCCCGCTTTTGCAGTTCGTCATTCCCCCTTTTTTTCTCAGCTGGTGTTTTCCCAAAATGCGAGGGCCAATCCTTTTTAGAGGAAGGGAGGGTTACCCCCTTCTTCCAGGGCCTTTCCCCCAACGAGTTGTTGTTCATCGTTGGTTCACATGGTCCCGGCGTCCCATATATAGAGCCCCCAGACGAGTTTTTCACTTTTGCCTCCGTCAGCAAATCCTGTAGTGACATTCCTCTCCATTCGAAGTTTCGTTTTTTTTTTATCCCCTGGCGATGGCGATATTGCTTTTATAATTAGCTGCGACCGCTGTAGGTGCGATTCGTTGATTCTCCCCGAGTCCCCTTGACCAGAGTTCATCCTTTTGTTATTTTTTTTCCTCCCCCCTTCCCATGGGTCCTCCCTACGTTCCGCAGGAGCCGGCCCTCTTTGAGCCCAAGCTTTTTTTTATCCCCCCCCTCCATTCTTTCCCCCACGTTTGTTGGTTGCGATCGGAAGGTTTTTCGTCCAACCCTTTTTCGCCCAGATTCCCGTCTTTTTCCCCCCACGTACATGGGACCCCCTGATGTCGAACCCTGTTAGGTTTCGGTCCCCCCCAGGGATTTCACGTGATCCGGGATCCCCTGTCATCGGCACCTCGTTGGGTTACTACGATGTCTAACCCCTTTAAAGATTTCCTCCCGTTCTTTACTCGAACGTTTTTAAGCTTTCGAGAGCTTTTCTGCTGGACGCCTCAAGCAAATGTTTTTAGCCTTTCCTGCTGGTTTGACCCATCTCCAACTTCATTTTTTCCCATTACCCTTTAGGCTGCCTCCAGGGCCGTTCCGCGGGCTCCTTAACCAGGATGGCATGAAGTGGATACATAGCTGATGCCTGGCTCCGCGGCGCGCGAAGTTATCTTCTTTTTTTCCATCAGGGCAGCTGGTATTTGAGCTACTAAAGGTTGGACTGGTGCCATTTCCTTTTTCTTTCTCCACGCCACATTACGCTTTCTTTTCTTCTTGGGACGGTGACGCGCCCCGAATGAGCAAGTGCTCCCACACCCCAAAGGACGTTTCGGGCCGTGGCGGTGGTACAAGGAGCCCCCTTTTTCCGCTCTTCCCTGGGCCGCAATTGCGTCGTCCCCGATGGCCCTTCAGGTTGCCGGCACGAAACTTTCTTAGTTGGACGCGTGACCTTTTTTACCGTTGCTTTTCCCTGCGCCCCCGTTCCTCCGACGCCGTTCCGGGAACCTCGCAGAAAGATCTTCGTGCACCCCAACAACTTCGCCGATCCGGCTTTACGTTTTCGCCCCCGGTATGTGAAGCCGGCCTGTCCTTCAGTCGTTGAGAACGGGCCCCCTAGACGCAAACGCTCTCTTTTTTCGAGCCATGCCCCGTGGTGCGACCTCCCCCCGTGTTTAAATGGTGCCCTTGTGCTCCCCTCTTCCCCCCGAGTTTCGTCAGGTTAACCTTTTCTCGGCTCAGTACAAAATGTTCCCGGTCGCGGCCGCTTTCTTGGTCTCATTCTCCCGGGACCGACGTTTCCCCCATTTTCGACCCCTTCTGTCTCCCCCCCACTGTATCTCGGTTTATGTTTTGATTTCTTCACCCAGGGGCGTATGCGCGTCGGGGTCTGGGCCGTAAAGTCCGAATTTTCCTTTGTACGTTTTTCCCCCTCTTTTCCTAGGTCCAGCTTTCCTGATTTTTTGGATTGGCCGTTCCAGAGGTTTCCGTTAACCCTGTGCCGCGTAGTTTGGGTTTCCACGAGGCCCTTTTAGCTGTGCTTTTTTTGTTAAGTTTCGTATCCCCACAGAACTTTTTGAGTTTTTGTGTTTTTTTTGGATGGTTCTTACAGTCCCCCACTGTTCCCAATTTTTTTGGGTGTTTTGATCTTTTCTTTCCGGCCTTTTTCCGTTGTTTTTTTTTCAGAAGAAAAATCCGACCCAGGAATTACCCATTTTAGGAAGAGAAGTGCGATCCCCCCCCCCTGTGTTTTTGATCTCCTCCGTAGGATTCCCTATCTTTGGACATTTTGAGTTCTGAGTTGTGTTGGACGGCCGGCTGCCCCTGGGTGACATTCTCCCTGCGGTTCCCCCCCTCCGATTTCCGTTTGTCGAGTTAGTTTTTTACCCACCACCCCCTAGTCGCTCCTCTAGGCACCCTTTCCTCATTTCTTCTTGACGGCATCATTCGCTTGAGGTTCTTTTACTAAGGTTTTTACGTTCCGCTGGTTTCTTTCTTACCCTCGGCCATTTTTTTTACGTTGGGACACCCCTTTTACGGAGAGGGCACCCCCTCATATCGCCCTCCTAAGACCCCCACGGTGCCGTTACTCCGCTACCTTGGTGGCCCGTGGCCTTGGTGTGCCCCTTTGCGTGATCGGAAATTAACGATTCCCTTTCATTTCATCCCTTTCCTTTGTATCCTGGCGCGGAGAGCTCTCGGTGTGCAGTTCTATCTCTTTTTTAATTAAAAGGGTTTGTGGACGAGAGTGACCCCTGACTTCCCCCGACGATGGTCCGTTCCAGGTTCTTTATAGTAGATTCGGACTCGATCCTCCTTTTCTCTTTTGAGATTCCACGCTATAACGTCCCTTTCCTCCCCCACCCGGCTCCGAGCTTCTTAGAGCTTGGAATCAGTTGTCTCTTTGAATCGTTTCATTGGTCCTTCGGACCGTTTGGTTGCTCGAGCGCCCTTATGAGACCGTCCGACTTGTGATTAATAGCTTTCATTTTACCCCGGGTTCTTTCTCAGGATTTTCCTCCCCGGTTTCGCCCCTTCTTGCTTTTAAAAGCCATGGACTTGCGACGCCCGTTTCTTGGAGACCATAGTTTTTGTTTCTGTCCTTCCCCTAACCTGAAAACCAATGGGAGAAGTTAGTGGCGTCCGTCAATTAGTATTCCTGGGCACACCCGATGTTTGATTCCTTTTTACTGGTCCTGGACTTCTTTCCAACAGTCCACAGACCGACGCCGCTTCCCCCGACCATCAGTGCAGTTTTCGGAACCTTCGCCTCCTGAAGGGGTTCTTCCGGAGTTGATGGCGGCCCTTAAAACACATTTACCATGCTTTCGATCAGATCGTCCCCCCCTTTTTCATTGCCTTCTTTCTCTCGGTGCAAGTTGCCCTTTTTAAAAATCTCTCTTTCTGAGCGCGACCTGAATGGCAGAAAACATCTTTTTTTTTTTTTGCTTTTGCGCCGGCCCAGCCCGGACTCCTTTTGTTTCCGTTGGTCCCACGGATCATATTCCCCCCCAAGGCCATACGATAGTTCTGGACCGTCTCAGACAGCGTCAGGACGTTTTGCTTTCCGATAGGTTTTAAATGGGCCGATGCCTGGGGGACGATCATGACTTTCCCCAAGCCCGGGTTCCGCCGCCGCACCGCGCGTCCACCCGTGGCGTGGGGGTTGGCAGGGATAGTTGTCACCGTCCCGGACGACTCCCCCCGTTTTCCTTCGGGCGTTAATTCAAGTGAATTGCGCCACGAATATCTTAGGGTTTTAATTGACTGCTTCGATTTTTTCTTTTTTTTTCTTTTGTCCGCGTTCCCCCCTGGGCGTGCAACCCTCGTTTATTCTATTCGCTTTTTTCTTCCCTGGCCGAAAGGGCGGCTGCTTCCGTCGAGCTTTTCCCTCGGGCTTTTTTTCGAATCAGTCGGTCTTTTGGTGTTTGCTCGGCGTGGGCTGTGGGGGGTTGAAAGATGGGATCTTGGACTGGCTTTTTTTCGACCTTTTCAGGGATTGAGGGCGCGAAAGCCTGTACGCTTATTTTCTACCTTCACGACATTTCCGGCTGCGTCCACCTTTCCTTATTTAATGAATTTCTCGGCTCACGTTCCTTGCCGCCTTTTTCGTGACTTTTTTTTTCGTCGTGGGAGCCGTGCTCATGATGGTCCCCGCGCGTCGCTTCATGGAACTGCCAGTACTTTTTTTTTTTTTTTGGCAACTCAACTGTTTTTCCACATGCGTCCTGCCAATGTTCAGTTCTTTTTTTCCCGCTACACCCAGGCGAATTGATCTCATCCCATGGCCGCCTCCTCCTCTTCCCTCGTGCCATTGCTTGTTCATACTTATCTGCAATCCCCGGTGGAGGATTTTTTTTGTCGGGAGGCCGGGCACCCGCGGTTTTCCCCTTTTTTTTTCCGCCATTCGTGATGGGCCGGGCGATGAAACATGTCGTTGACCCTCCATTTTCTTTGCCAGCTGTGTCCCTTCCACGTGAGTTTCGGCCCCCGTCTGAAAGGCACGGTTCACCAACTTTTTTCTTCTCCTCTGCCATTTTTTTCTTAGATGTGCTATCCCCGCTCCTTCGGAGCTTCTACTTTAGTCGTAGTAGTCGGCCGACCATAGCACTGAGTCAAGTCTTTCCCTGGTTCTATGGCCCGCTTTTCCGCGGGGGTTCCACCTTATTTCTTTGTCTTCCCGGGTTTTTTTCGGTCAATTTGTTTCCTTTTTTGCGAATCCTATTTTTTTTGACTCCTCACTCGTTTTTTTTATGTGACCTTTTTTCCCTTCCCCCCCTGTTTCCCTTTTCGGTGTGCCTCCTTTTTGCTGTGTTACCTTCCTTTTTCCCCGCGCTCTTCCCCCAGAACACTGGGCCGGGCGGGGCTCCCTGCAAAAGGGCGGTGGGCTACTGATACGTTCTACGTGCCGGTGGCCCCCCCGATGCCTATCGCAGCAGTCCCTTTCTTTTTTTCCCGCGCGCGGACTCAGCCTTTCAAGTTGGCGACCTTTTCGGCTGCGGGCGGCCTGCCCACGTTTTTCTTCGTTGACGGCTTACTCGCCTTTTTTTATCTCCACCTCTTTCAACCCTTCTTTTGGCGTCCTCCCTCTTCTCGGTTTGGTGCCCTCTGACATTTTTATGTCCTTAATGGGACGGGATGTGTTTTGGCTTTTTTTTTTTTTTTCGTTTGGCCGGCAGCGGATTACGGCGGGTATTGCTGTGATTTACAATTTGCACATTTTTTTCACTCCCCCCCTGCTTGGCTCCCCCTTTGCAAAGGAAAAACCCGCCTTTTGAGACTGTACCTGGAATTCACGCCGCGGTTCCCCTTCCCCCCTGAAGCCCCCCCACGACCCAACTCCCCTTTTTTTTTTTGCCGTTTTGCTATTTTCAATCACCAGTTTTCGTTCGTTGTCGCCGATGGCCGATTTTTACCCTTAGCCTAATGCCTTCAGCGACCTTCTTTTTTACCCACCTCGGCCCTCTCTTACCGTCTGGAGCAGGCGTTCGTGCCCGTTTCCTCGTGGCGAAGAGGAACCCAATCTGGCCTCCCCCGCTAGTTTTCCCTCGCAATCACGCCCCCCGTGCCGTCTCCTTTTTTGATCGCGAACCCTTCTGTGGACTTGCGCCGCGCAGGTTCTGTTTAGAAAGGACCGCGATCGGGCTTTTGGGGTGGCCCCCCCCCTTTTTATTTTTTTCTCTTCTCATGCTTTGTTGGCCGGGGACTGGCCGGAACTTTTGCCCTTTGGAGGCCCAATTGCTTCCCTTCCGTCGCTCCATACTGACAAAACTCGATCTTGGCCTTGTCGGCCTGCCGTCTTCTGGTCGCATGCTTTTTCATCGGGTGCTTTGGAACAGAAGCGTGAACATTTCTCCCCCGGCCACGGGCTCGGCTTTTTGTCTATTGTTATTTCGATGTATGCTTCTCCCTTTTACATAGGACCCCATTCTCTTCTTCCGGGCCCCATTTCGTGAATTTCTGGCGCCTTCTCCCCTGCGCCGTTCCCACCCTTTTCTAGTCTAACCACCCCTTTTTCGTTTTCGTCCTTGTCCCCGGTTGAGAGCCGCGGCTTTGCTTTTCCCCACTTTTTTGATTGTGCTCACCTCCCACCCGCTTTTCTTTTTGTTTTTCAGGGTAGTTTTTTTTCCCATAAAGTATCTTTTCCTGCGACTACCTCCCCTTTCTGCCCATCCTTTTTTTTCTGAATTCCCCAACCCCATATAAGTACCCTCCCAAGCCCTACTTTTTATAAGGCCTCTTCTTAAGAAAAGTTGTGCGCTTGTTTCCCGAAGTGCTCTGATTTTTTGGGATGGGTTGCCCTTTTTAGCGCCCCCTGACAGTTTTTCCTAACTCTTTTCCCTTTTGCCCCCCAAGATTCGACTAGACCCCTTTTTTCGTGGCCAGCTTGGGCTAGCAGTTTTTTTTTTCCCCCGCAAGCAGCCTCCCCCCCATTTTTTTTCCTTTGCGTTCTCGATCCTGCCTTCCCAGGTTTTCCCTTCCACGCGGCGAAGACCAATAGTTTGCAGTCCCGGCGTTTCTTTTTAAGGGCTTCTTCGACCCCCCTCCTGTTTCAAAGCCGCTCTCGAGGCAACCCAAACTTTCGCCCCCGGCCCTCCTTTTTTTTTAGTCATCCCTGCTTCAAAGCCCCGCCTTTTTTTTTCTGTCCCTCTTTTCGGGGTCGTGCTAATTCTTTTTTTTCCCGAGGACAATGTTTTCCGTTCTTCCTCCTTCCCATCCCGACCTTCTCCCCGTTTTTCTCACATTACCTGTCTCCGCCCTGCATTACTTCCCTTATCTATATCCACTCGTTTTTTTTTGTTTGAGATTACCGAACTTAACGAAGCCTTTTCCTTGCATCTTCGGCTTGGTTTCCCGGCACAGGGCTTTTTTTTGCTTTTTGTTCCTACGAATTTCTTTCTTTATTCCCCCCTCGGATTTCCTTCCTTCAACGCGGTGTCAGAGCTTTTTCCCCCTCCTCCGGGGCTTTCCTTAACGCCCCCCCCCCCAGGCCCCTCCCCCTTTTACTTTGGTTTGATTTTTTTTACAGTTTTTGGTTGTCTCGCAGGCTTTTCTTTTTCCCCCACCCTGTCGGACTTTCCCTGAGCATCTGAACTTTCTTTTTTCTTAACGGGCATAGTAGTTTGATTACCCGGTCTTGTCTGATTGAATTTTCTTCCCCCGGCCTTCTTTCTTTGTCGCCCCTTTTGAGACACCTGGACCTGGGGCTGGGCCCCCTGTCACCTTTCCCTTTCCTCCCAACAAAAGTGGTTCACGTCGTCGGGTTGTTTTACTGATTTCTAATTTTTCCCCCCGTCAGCGGCGATTCTATCGGCTTCGGCTCAACCCCCGCCCCCCCTCGGTTATCCCCGTTTTCCGCCGCTTAACCCCCCCCCCCCTGCTGACATCAGGCACACTGGCCGTGGCTTAAACTTTCCTTTTTTTTTTTTTTTTCCTGTCCGGGCCTTTTTGGAGTTACTTGCGAAACCCTCCCAAGCTCCTTCCCTTTCCCTTATCTGCCTACCCCTTTTTTGATCTCGTTTGCCGGATTTTTTAATTGATTTTTTTTTTTTTTTTCCCCGGAAACGCTTCCTCTCCAATTGACGTCTCTGTTTTGATGCTTGATTTTTTTCCGTACAAGCACTGGCCTTGTCCCAAAACGAAAACTGCCCGCTCCTTTGCTTTGCGTTCCAGATTGAGCACCCTTTTGACCGGCTCCTCTCCGCCTCCAGACCCTGAGGAACTTTCTTCTCAGGGGCCCCCTTCTACCCAGTGTCCCTCCTCGACTTTGTTCATGTTACGGATGCCCTCCTGACGACTTTTTCCATGAATTTTTTAACCCCGGGGTCCCTTTCTCCTTCCCCATAAGACTAACCTTCGTTCCCCTTTTTTTTTTTTTTTCCCCACCCCGCTTTTGTACTCCCCAAGGGTTCCCAACCGTAGGTCCCCGGCAGATACCCTGACCCCATTCATGGCTCCCCCCAGACCTAATCTATCCTCCCCCCTAATGCGGCATTCTTTTTTTACTTGTTGGGACTGCCGAGTTCCGATATTATTTGAGTCAGGTTCTTCCCGCTGGGTCGTCAGGCCACCCCCAAAAACCGGGCCTCTTTTTTTTTCGCTTTTTGACGAGTAACCCGCAGGCCCTTGTCCCTGGATGAGAGGTTTTTAGGAAATGGCGCGAGACATTACCAATTTTTTGTCTTCTTCTCTTCCAGTAGAGAGAGTCTAGGTGGCGATTTCGCCGATTTTTTAGTTTCCTGCGATTTACTCGGGACCCCTCTTTCGATTGAAGGTTTTTTTTTTTTTCAATAGTCCTCCCCTTCCTATAAAGTTAATCGCGTTCCCACCATTTTTAAAAAGTCGTTGCTATTTTTTTTTTTAGCCATATTCCTTGCCTGGACGTCTCATCATTTTTTGGCTCCCCCGTATACCAAAGGACACTCCCTTGGGTCCCTTTTGGCCTCCTTGAATGCGTTCCCCGTGGTCAACCTGTTCCCCGGTTTCGGGTTTGGTTCCCTTTCTTTTACCCCTCTTTGTGTGTTTTCTCCTTTCCCCCCTCAGTCGTGTTTTCTGGTTTTCCTCTGTCGACTTATTAGAGTTTCCTTGAAAACAGAACTGTTTCTGCATGGAGGCTTACCTTGCGCCGACCTTATCCCCATTCCACGCCCGTTTTAGATTTTTTTATCTTGACCCATCAAGGAGAAGGCCTCCAGACAGATGCTTTTGACTCGTAAGTCTTCCCCTTTCCCCTACGCTATTACTATCTGCAATACCATCTTGTTTTTCACAAACTATGTCGGTCAACTGGCCTTGACATTTTCTCGTCAGGGCCTTTCACCCCCCCAGTCGTTGGCCCTGTATTGTTGAAAAATTTTTTTTTCATTTCTTGGACAAACTGATCTATTTTTCCTTTTTCCCCTTTTGCCAGTTTAGGGCCCCGATTTTTTTTTGGCGTTTTTTCGGGGTCATTCCCCGACACGTCGTGCCCCCCCTTTCCGTTTTGAAGGCTTCCTCAGGCTCTCCTCTCCACATCCGATTCTTCCTTTTTTCTTTGAGTTCTTTGTCACTATTCTTTTCTTAGACCGCACGTAGTGTTTGCCCTTTGATAAGTCTTTCTCAGGCGGAGTCTTCGTCAGCACAGTACCCCTTGTATTTTTTGTGTTCCGGTTCCCCTTGCCTGGTCCTTATTCCGTAAAACGAATTTTTTCGCGCGCCCGTTTTTTTTTTTTTTTTTTTTTTTTTTTTTGGCCCCGAAAAACCGCATATTTATTTTCCCCCCCCCCTCCCTTACTTGGTTGTTCGAATCTTCCTGTTTAGTCCAATCGGACGTTTCTCTTTCTTTTCCCGGTTGCATTCCCCCGCCCTGATCCTGAACCCATCGCCTTGGCGAGGGCTTAGGCCCTTGGTCCATCTCCCATGTGCAACCTGAGGCACACCCTTTCCCTTTTTTTTACCGGCTACTACCACATTCCGGTCCCCCGTTCCTTTTTCTTTTCCGAGCCTTCTTTCCAGTTGGAGCCTTTCAGAATTCGGCCCCTTGTTTCTTGACGTTGCCGTTAACCCTCCCTCAGCTTCCTCTTTCCCCTCGCGTCAAGTCCCTTACCGGGACCCTTTCTCCTTCCCCATTTGGACATGTTAAAAACTTCCCTCCGATGGGAGGGCCTTTTCCCGTCCCTTTTTTTTTTTTCTCTGCTGGTTTGGGCCTCGACCTTTCTTTCCTGCCCGCTATTGCCATCTTCCTTCCATTTTTTGGCCTTTTTTTCGACTCTTGCGGGCGGCGTCCCCCCTTCTGGAGCTTTTTGAAGACCCAGGGTCTTTTTTTTTTTTTTAACCTTTCGGACCGTGCTTTTTTGGCGGACTTTTCCCCTTGTGTATGCCATTTCTTTCCCCAGGTTCATCACCGCGACCCTTTTTTCCTTGCCCTCCTTTATCCGAAGGAACGGCGTACGCCCGACGGTTTTTTTTAAAATATGCTTGCGAACCCCCCTCCTTGAGGTTGGTCGGCGTGCGGTGAGGGACCCCCTTTCAATTTGCAGTTTCAACACGCCTTTTTTCGTAGGCTGTTTTTCTACTCTCCCCCTTCGTCAAACTTGTTGCCTGCCATCCTTTAACCCCTTCGTTTCACGCGATAAAGTTTTCTTTTTTTTACAGTTCTTTTTTCCCTCCCTTTGCCCCCTTTCCCCTCGATCCTAGGTCTCCCACAAGTGGTTTCTTACGCATAGATCTCCGGTTTCCCCCCCCCTTACGCCCAAGCTCCCGGACCTATTTTCCGATTCCCGTTCTGCTTTACTGTTTTTTGTCTTTTTTTTTTTTTACACTTCTCCCCGGTCTTTTCTGTCCCCTGCCTCCCCGCTTCTCCTGTCAGGGAAATCGATAGATTTTATCGAGCAAATGATTTGCCTGGTTGGCTTTCACAGTTATTGGGCTCTTCTCCAGGCCCGGTTTATACCCCCTTTGTACCCCCACATTCCTATATTAGGGCGCATGTTTCTGTTTTCCTTCCCTGCGCTTAATTATGTTCTTTGCCGATTTTTGCTCGTGTCTTCAGTTCCCTGTTTCCCTTTATTCAGACAACATCTTGCTCCCCGTCGTTTTGCCCTCTCCTTTGTCTTTGCTTTGAATGGTTTCGCTTTAACCTGGTTATTTTTTTTATTTAGCTCCGGTCCACTTCCCTTCACCATCACTGTCCCTCTGCCATTTGGCAAGTTTTTCTACTTGTGCTTTCCCGCCTTCGGCCTTTTTTTCGCCTTCATCCTTCTTTATGGTTTGGTTTCCTATTTCAACCTTTGACCGGACCGTAACGTCTGCTTTCCGGGGGGCGTTAGCCCAGATCAGTAGGGTTCTTTTTTTTGACCAGGCTTTTTTCCCGTCCCTGCCATCCCCCCCCTCTTCTTTTTCTTTTCTTGTGTTATTCCCCGCATTTTTTTTTTTTTTTACCTGCTCGGACGCGTAGCAGGGTTATTTTAATCTTGGGATTTCCCTTTCGGTTGCTTTGTTCTCGCCGCCCCCATCTCGACAATCTCCATACTTTGGCCTTCAGGCCCCCTGTTCCCTATCCCTTCCCTCCCCATCAGGTGCTTTGTCTGCTTTATGATTGTTCCGCGTGTCAGTTGCTTGCTTCCTATATTTTTGTTGTGACTATGGTTGCGTTTCTTCCCGTTTCCCTCGATAGAGATCTCCGCTTTGCCGTTTTGTCCCACAAGGCAGTCCTTACTCTTAGAGGAAATTCGGCAGATGTAGGAATTTGGTCGAACTTTTTGGAAGTGGTGACCTACAGGTCCCCCCCGGCCTCCCCTCACCATTGTTTTCTACTCTTTCAAGTTCGTCGTTGTCCCAAGGAGCCCGTTCTAATTCTGTCAAGGAAAATTGTTTTCTCCCTTGCGAGCCCCACTCTTGCTTCGTAGATGACCCTAATAGGCCCACCTTGCTTCCCACTTCGTTCTCGGACCCTCGGTTGGCCCGTGCGGCACGTTGACCTCCACAAGCGCCTCTCGCTTCCCCAAACCCGGTCTCCCCTCACCATTCTCCACGATGCTTAAGTGACCCCCTGGGGTTTCCTTCGGTAAGGGCCGCGCTCGCCTTACCTTTAGCCCGTTTCGCTGGCGTTCGGGTCATTGGCGTGGGCGATAGATTCGTCCCTTAGCCTAGGCCGATCCTGAGTTCCGTAGTTCGGCGATGCGAAGGTAACTGGTCTTTTCCCGCGATTCTTCGGTGCATTTT
>Ga0179593_1361511_pt1 | contig 35580 bp, 48 predicted proteins | sample CZODoug2_1_08_16_FD_185931 | JGI IMG/M metagenome (GOLD analysis project Ga0179593, IMG submission 185931) | Vadose zone soil fungal communities from Angelo Coast Range Reserve, California, USA - CZODoug2_1_08_16fungal (PacBio error correction) | ecosystem: Environmental > Terrestrial > Soil >... | reverse complement strand
TCTCCCAAAGGGCGCTTCCCCTGGGCCTTTTTTCTAAAAATCTTAGGGTTTTTTTTTGGAAGGGCCTATTAAAACCCCGTTTTATTTTTTGTGCTTGAGATGCGTTTGGTTTCCCCCTGTGGATATTTACTCCTTCTCCTCTTATTGCAAGCTTGAAAAACACTTCTGGCCCCTCTCCGTACGCTCGTTGTTTTTGTTCTTCCTCCCCTCTAATGCCTTACCATCCGACTTTTATTCTTATTCTTTGCTAATTGAGTTTGGTGTAATTCGTCCTTTCCAGTTTGCCAAAGATCTCCTGTTCCGCCTTTGGATCATTATTCGGCTTCTAAATTTTGTAGAGGGGCCCCCGCCCCCTCCCGTCGCGGAGGGCGCCGCCCCTTTGGTTTTGTGCTAGATTTTCCATTCCAGGCAACCCTGTGCCGTTGTCCCCTCCCCCCACCGAGGTTTAAGATGTTTTTTCCAAAAGTCATTGTATGGTTTCTGCTGACGGATTTTCCCATCACACCCCGTCCCGTTCCTCGCCAGATACCCCCCCCCCCGTTTGGCAACATATACCAGAGTAGGAGTTCTCTCAGAGGGTCAAGATTCCAGAACCCCTTCTTTATTTTTGAGTACGACCGAAGGAGGACCGTTTCCCCAGTGCTTTCTTTATCCTTTATAGTCCTTCTCCCCCCCTTGCCCCCCCCACAGGACAGGCGCAGGGGGAAGGAGTTCCTTTTAATGATTTCGTCGTCTCGTTTGTTTACCCCCTCCCGGCCCCGGTTTTTTGGCTGAGGGGGTGAACTTTTTTTTAAACGATTTTGTTTTTTTCACCGTTTGGTCCGTTGGTGAGAGAGCGTGGCTAAGTGCTTCGAGAGGTCCGGGAGATGATTGGTGATGCTGTCATGGGTTTTTTTCTCCACACCTTTCTTCCACCTCGGAACCATTGCTTTGTTTCGTGCTTTACCTCTCTGGCACCCCTTCTTTAACAAATCGAACCATTTTTTTGAGTTTTTTAGCTCTGTTACCAGTTTGTCTGCCCTTCCCCATTTCACTTGTTCCAGAGGATTTTTTTGGCGTCCGTTGGTGGCCCGGGACACGGTGCATTTTTCTTCACATCTCCATTCCCATTTAGAAACTGGACATGTAAAGTTGTGCTTGGACCCTTTCTGCCCCCACGAATTGTCCTTAGGAAGTCGCCACGGTCTGTCTCCCCGCTTTTTCCCCCTTCACCTCCAAATGGGTCTTCTCTTTTGGTTTCTCTTTCTTTTTGCCCTGGATCCTCGCCGTGACCCCTGGACATTAGAAAGCGGAGTTTTTTTTTTGGAAATTCATTTTTTCTGCGGTGTGAGCATAATTACATGTAGGGGTCCAAGTCTTCCCCCCCGCCCAAGTTCTTTGGTTTTTCCTCCTCCGTCGCCCCGAGGTATATATGATATGCAGGACACACCCATGTTCCTTTGTTACCTGCGGATTTCTACCCCAGGTTAGGTATGTCTTTTGTGCAGAATTCCGGGGGATTGTGTTTTTTTTTCCATCTTTTTTCTTCTTTTCCTAGGAATGTAGCCACAAGTTTTTCTGTATTTTTTTTTTGGTTCCCGTGACCATCACGAACCAAGGGCACACCTCCCCCCCTTTTCTCGTACGTTCCGCCCCCTTTCTCTTCGTCTTTCTTTGGAGGAAAGTCAACACCTTCGTCATGCTTTCCTGTTCCCGCTACATTCGGGATTTTTGGCGGGGGAGACGGAACTGTGTTTGGTCCCGATTTTTTGTCTTGGTTTTCCTCTGAGACCTGTATACACAGGTGACCTTTTTTTTTTTTTATTCTCCTTCCTTCCCCTTTTTTTGTACACTGTTTGAACGGGGATTAGAGGTTGCAAGGACGTGTCTCCCTGTTTCAAACCCTTGTCCTCTTCTTCCCCCCCTGTTTTTCTCTGGAGCGACCCTTTTCTTTTTTCTGTTGACATTTTCGTTCGCACCGTCCCCCAAGGTACTTCGCGACTCCCCACCCACACCCTGCCTTCTTCTTTCTATCTGACTCTTTCTTTTTGTTTTTGTAGTGTTTTTTTTTTTCTTTCCTCGGTCCCTGTAAGAAAGGCCCCGGTTTTCTTTCTCCCTCCCCGGTCGTTTCCCCCCCGCCGCTGGGGCCGACCGTTTCAGGTTTTCCCCCTCGTTTGCCCCCGATGACTGAAGTTAGGTTGACTGAAGACCCCCCACTTTTCGTCCCCTTGCTCTTCTTTCCCGGGTTTTTCCCCCGTCTTCCCCCTGACTGTGCCCTGAGCCGCATTCTTCGTTTTTTTTTTCTTCACCACTGAAGTTGGGTTTTCGGAGTTTTTTGGAGGGGGCCCGTCTTTTCATTGGTCTTTCCCCCTTTTCGTCCCTATTCCCCACCACACTGAAGAGGATTTGTGTTGTGCTCTTTGGCGCGCTTGTTTGCTTCTAGGTCCCTCTTGCTGAATTTTCCGCTGGCTTGGCCCCCCCCCAACCTTCCCTAAGCTCGTGTGTTTTTTGAGATCTGAACCTCAAGGCGTTCTTTTCCCCTCCGCCCTTCTCTGTTTTCTCTGGTTTTCTCCCTGTTTTTAGTTTCGGCGCCTTCCGGGTTTTACGGGGTCGTTCTTTGTTTTTTCTCTTTTTTTTCTGGTTTCGCTGGTACTTATCGGAAAGGCGGGTTTACGGGGGAGGGACGCTGGGCCCTCCCCCTATCTTCTTACCCGTGGCCTTCGCTCGTTTCAGTCGACCCTCAGTGTATGTGGACTTTTTCTGCTTTTTTTCCTTCCTTGTATTAGAGTTGAAGGATTTTTGCTTCTGTCCCGACCAGGAAAAGGAGGTTCTTCTTTTCTGTCCGATTTCCTTGTTTCCCACCTTCTCTCCCCTCTACATTTTATTTTGTTTTGGCTGCGAAGAAGTGTAGCTGATCCTTCATGCTTTCTGCTCCTTTCACCTTTCTGTTTGGCTTGTTAAGGTGTTTTGCGAGCGTCACAAAAGGAAACAACTGTGTTTAGTCAAGTGCGGTTGGTTGGAGGCTTCGCCACTTTCTTCCCCTTTTCCGTCCTCCTTCCCCCTTATGCAAAGACCAGGGCCCAAAAAAACCCAACATCGCTTTCAACCCACCCACAAAGACAACCCCCGGGGTTTGTCGACCTGACACCTTTTTTTTTATTTCTCTCGTATCTGTCAAAAAGCTGAAACGCAGTCTGGTACGTTTTTCCAGTGTGTCTCCTTCGTCCGGGGTCCCCCTCCCTCTTATGCGTTTGTGTTGCAGCGTCTTCTATTGCCTTCTTTTCGACCCATCTCTTTTCTTTCTCCAAAAGATTCAATCTTCATGCTTTTGGTTTTCCCTTTTTTTTCCTGTCCTGTAAAACGAAATGTTTTGGCCTTTGTGATTCGGTCCCCGCCCCTCTTTCCCACCTTCCCCTTTTTTTCTCTACACTTGTTCCACTAGACTTTCGGCTCCAGGAGTCTGTATCTTTAGTCTCCTCTTTATTCGCGGTAATGGGTAGTTCCCCAGGACTTCCGAATAGGCTGTTTTTTGCCCCCCCCCCTGCCGTTATTTTTTTTCATCTCCTTTCTTCCTTTTCCCAGCCCGGCGAGCGCAAGGTTTTCGGTGTCCTCCTTTCTTGTCCATATTTCCCGTTACCCCCCCCTGTCCCGACCGACTTTCAGGTACTGTTGGTTTTGGGTCTTTTTTTTTGAAAATCTAGTTCTTCTTTGGATTGATGGCTAATTCAATTCCTTCCCTCTTTTTTATTTCATTCCTGGATACATAGAACGCCCCGAGTTTAGTTCAGGTCCCATTTCTTCCCCATGGTCTAGTTTCCTTGTCTTCATCCTTTCCCCTGCAGTCTTTAAACGAACTTGGTCTAAGGTAACTTCTCTACCCTCTTCTCTTGGCACCCTGGATTCCCAAGGGGAGCTGACCCTCACACCCCCCCCACCCGCCTCGCCCCCCACCACCGAGTTTTTTTTCCCTGCCCCAAAGACTATGGTTTTGCCCCCTCCTTTTTTCTGTTCACGAGTTTCCCTAGTACGTGTGTGCTGTAGAAAAAAGGTTGACTACTTGTCGGCCCGTTTTGCTTCCCATTTTCCTGTTAGCCCCTTTTTTGTTAGTGATGTTCTGGTTTCTGTTTTTATTTTTTTCCTTCTTCCTTTTTGGAGGAAAAGCCTATTTTGGAGAAGGTTCTCGCATTTCAGTTGCACCCCCCGCTTCCCTTGCTCACCTCCTTTCCTTCATCCCCAGCTTTTTTTTTTCCCACCTGTTTCCAACCGTGTTATCTGACGGGGATTGCCCTGTCCTTTCTTTTTGGGTCTCTGTTTGTGCAGCAGAGGACTGGTTTTGTTCCTGCTCCGTTTCCTTTCCCCCCACCTTTCGCTGTCCCTATTTTCCATTCTACGTTGAGATTCTGGGCCATTAAGTTTCTACCCCTTCTACCCTCCACAGGTTGTTGGGTTGCCAATGGCGGAGAGCCTTATTCTCGTTATACTTACTTTCTTTTTTTTCCCTTACTTCGCATATGCATGGGACAACTGGGCTTTCTCTTCCATTCCCAACATTCGCTGCTACATGACACAGTTCGCTCCCCTTTTTTTCTCCCCCCCCTCCTACCGTTCCCCCTGCTTTTTTTTTGAATGGAAACTTTTCGGCGGTCCCCCCTCCCCCCCCCCCCTCGATTCGATGTTTCCCCTTGCACTAGAGGACCGGAGGCGCGCCCACCCCTTGCCCTTTCCTTTTGGTGTTTTTTTTTTTCCCGTGTTCGAGGGGTACCCCTCTCCGTCTCCTCCCTCGATGTTCATACTTGAGAGGATAAAAAAGTACCTGGTTTCTTTTTCTTGGGGTCTTATTTTGCCCCTTCCCCCTCAATGTTCCGGTCTGGGATCGGGTACAGATCCCCTCAATTTCTTCCCTCCCCCCTCTCCCCTCCTGTTTTAAGGAGTCTTCAAGGTAGAAAACGGGGGTCTTGGTTGACGGGAGCATCAATTCATCTTTGTCTTCCTCCCTTTTCCTCTTTTCAGCGATGGAAATGCTTTCTCCCCTCCGCCTATTTGAGATGTTCCTGGTGGAGGGTATTTAACTGCAGTTTTTTCCGCTTTTTCTCCCTTTCCCTTCCCTCCCCCCATAACTGCTGCTCTTACATTGTTTCTGGGTGATTAGGGACAATTTTGGCACAAGGTTGTCTTATTGGTCCATTTTGCCCCTCTCCTCTTCCCCCCCAATTGCCGTGCTTCTTGACTTCTTTATTTTTTGCCTTTGCCCCCTCTGGGAGCGGAGAGCCACAACATCTGTCGCCCTTTTCTGTCGTTACCCCCCCTTCCCTTATTCCTTTCTCTTCTCATCCTCGTGCGTTGTATGGAGATTCCTTGGATCTACCCCCCCCCTTCAATACTGAAAATGATCTGGTTCCATATGTTCCCTCAGGGCTCCAAGCCCTATATTCTGTTCCCCTTCTTCTTTTATGGTCGTGATGGTTTCTGCTTCCTCACCTTTTCCCCATTATGGAAGAAACCCGCCCTTAGTAACTGGATGCTCCCTTGATCTTTCTTTCTACTTTCTTCTCCTTTCCCCCCTGTTTTTGGTTTTGGGATATCATTTTCTTACATTTCCCGGATTTTTCTCCTCGTTGTTTTTCCGATCTTTCGTTTCACTTTTTTTCTTTTTGTTTTCGGAGGGAATCCAGTTTCTCCAGATTTTGGTTCCTTTTCTCCCTTTTTTTTCTTTTGAAAGCAGTATTTCAATATGCACGCCGGTCCACTTCTTTTTTTTTCTTCCCCTTTTCTCTTCCTTCTCATCCAGCCATTCTTCTGTCCCTTCATTTATTCTTGTAATTTAGTGGGTACTTTTCTCTACACAGATGCTCTTTTCTTTGTTTTCCTCCTTTCGTTTCTACCCTTGAGGCGGTGCCCGCCGAGTCCGTTTTTTTTCGTCCTTTTTTTCCAGCCCTTTCTTTTTATAAGAACACAGTTTTCACCCTTTTTCGCTTCCCCCCTGACAGTCGCTTCTGTCTTTTTTCCATTTATGGGTATTGATGGAAACGATGGCAGAAAACTTCCCCCCTTCTGACGTTCCCCTCCCCTCTAACAAAATCGAGGGATTATAGCAGGTCACAGTTTTACTTTGTCTTCTTTTTTAACTTTGGCTTCTCCCCTTCTTCTACATCTGGAATTTCTGCCCCCGGCGAAGTTCAGTCGTCCTCTTGATGTTTTTTTTGTTCTTGGTACTAGCGATGTTTCCTAAAATGAGTTATAGTAGACTTCAGACCGGCCTTCTCTTTAGGTTTACCCTATCCCCCTCTGAAGTTACCTTTTTTTGGGGACAGTTGGTGGATGCACCGTTTTTTTTTCTTTCCCTTCTCCATGGTTCCCCTTTTGGGTTCTGTGCGTAGGAGGTAGAGGATTGGGATTCCCCCCCTTCGCCCCCCCCCCTTTCCCCCCCTCTGTGCCAACTTGCATGTGGAGCGTGAATACTTTTCACTTCGAGTTGACGGCTACCCCTCCCTTCGAGATGTTTGAGGAGATTTTTTAAGTTCCAATGTTTCCACCTATGCCCCCCTCTTCGCCTTTTTTTTATTTTAATACTTGCCCTGGCCGGTGGTTGCGGGGCAGGGTTTCTTACGACAACCTTTCTTCTTTCATTCTTATCTTGCCTTTACGCACAGTGTGCCCCACAGTCCTGCCCTTGATGAACCCCCCCTTGTCAACAGAAGATTAAATTTTTCGCCCCGAGCAAATCTTCCCTTCTTTCAAAGAAACCTGGTAGTAGTTCTTCCACTGTGGTTTCTATACTTCACTTTCTTATTTAAAGATTTCAGTTTCCCCCTGAATCTATACGTCTTTGCCTCTTTGTTCCTCGTCTCGCGAGACTGTTTTTTTATTCACTTGCCCTGGAGGGGGGGGAACATAACTATCCTTGACTTTCACCGGAAAAAGTATCCAACTCCCCGTTGAGCGGTCTCTTTTCCTTCCGCCTGTTCGCCTTCCCCTGTTTCCCCAAGTTGACGTTGGCGTTTCCCCCCGGTTACCCATTTTCTTTCTTTAGACTGCCAAGAGGGTTGAATCTCTTCTTTCGCGTTGCTTTACTCCTTCCTCCAATGGGAGGTGTACTTAATTTACCCCTACTCCTCAAAAAGACCAAATCCTAAAACCCACGGTTCCACTCGGTGACCTTTTGATTCTGTCCCCCCTTACCCCCACTTCGTCGGGGTGGCGGACCTACCACCTTTTCCCATTCGTTATAGTGGCATTTATCCCCATAGGTTTTCGGTTTCTGTTTTTTTTACACCAATCTTTTGGTGTGCTGTTTGGTGATCGGGGTCTTGGGTCACGATAATTGGCCAAGGGTCTTTTTTCCTTCCTTTTACTTTCGCCCCCCCTTCTTTCACCTCTTTTTCCCTTCTTTTATCGTCGTGCAAAGTTCGATTGATTAAATATCCCCCATTGTCCCACTAATGGTCAGTTCACCCTTTTTCGATTTATCTATCTCTCTGTAAGGGCGGGCCAGGTTATTTCTCACCGATAATTCAACTTCGAGATTCTCCCCTCCCCCCCATTTTTGAAGTTACAGTTCCTCCTTGCTTGGTTCTTGAACTTTGACTTCTTTTTTTTCTTTCTCTTTACTCCTTTTTTTAAAAGGTGAGTTTGTAATGCTGATACCGAATTTTTCTCACGGACTGAGTCAGTACTTTTTTTATGTTCCTTTAACCCCTAATTCCAGACTTCATCCTTAACTGCGTATTTGGAAGTTCCGTGAGACCAACTGTTCTTTGTGTCCTATCTTTTTTTTTGGGGGCTTTCTCGGGTCAGTGGTAATCCTAGAGAATTGGTGTAGCGGCACTTTTTTCTCTCTTCCTTTTTCCGTTTGTCCCCATTTTTGAATTTGGTTTGTGATCGATCTTTGGTTTTCCGGTTCCCGCTGTCTTCTCCTTTCTGTCCACTCTCCTGAACCCCAAACCTAACTGTTTGTCCCTTTTTCCCCGCAAGAGGTCGTTGATTTTTAAGTGGGAACCCTTCCGTCTCATTTTAAGAGTCGCACACCACCTTTTCACCAATCAGCTCTCTTTCCGGTGCTTCTTATTGATTTATTCTTTTTTCCTCCCTGGAGGGAAATACTGGACTGAAGATGGTTGCTCATTTGTCATCTACTTAGTTTTTTTTTTTCCCTTTTTCTCCTTTACCCCCCTTTCTTTCCGCGTGCCTTTCAGTGGCTTTCGTTCTTCCCCCTTTTTTGGTATTTCTTTTCTGAAAGGGCTATAATAAATAAAAGTTGCCACCCTTAGCTCCACCCGTCCCCTTTTTTTCCTGGTTTCCCTCCGTTTTTTCTCACACCATGTAACCAACCTCTCCCGTCGACTTTTTTGGGCTATGGCGTTGTTTTGGCTTTTTGTCCAGGTTGATGTTACTTTTTTTTCCAGCGAACCTTTTTTTTTTTCTACCGTTGTTTTTGTTGCCGTCTGAGATGTCTGACTGATTATTCTCATTCTTTTTGCCCAGGTCACTTTGCGCTGTCCAGGTTGTTTGAGAGGCGACCCGTCCCCCCTTGCGTTCTATTAGACATTTTTGTTTCCTGTTCTCTTCCTCTCCCCGCGGTGAATCATGTCCGCGAAGAACATTTTTTTTTCACTACTCTTTTTTTCACTCCCCTGTTTTTTCTTTCGCCGGAAAACCCCCTGTCCCGGCTAGTAGAGGAACGTTGGTCCATCGTTTTTTCTTTGTTGGTTTTCACTTTTCCGGGATGTTAAGATACTGAACTTCTTTTTTCCTAGCTTTTCTTTTCCGTTGGCAGTGGGTGTTTTTTTTTTTTTTTGGGGGATTTTTTTTGGTCTCTCGTATCGCAGCGGAGGCCTCCGGTCTCTACCCTTAGCTTGCTTCTCCCTTCCTCCTTCAGGTGTTGTTTTCCAGGCGCGATGAAAAACTCCTGCCCGCTCGTTTCCCCTCCTTTCCCCCCCCTTTTCACCTTCCGAGAACGTGCCCCCTCGTTCAACTGCGGCTCCGTGCTCGAGTCTTTCCCCCCTACGTTTTTCCCTCTCTTCCTTGAGTTCGGCCTGTTGGTCTGGCCAGGAAGTTTAAGCCATCGGCTGCATGCCCTTGTCTGTTCCCCTTCTGTCTCCCCTTCTTGCCGGTGACATCTTCGGCCTCGTGACAAAGTCTTTCCCGTTTCTTTTTTTCGTCTTTTTCCCTTTTTTTCTGATGGATAATCCTCTACGGACGTTGGAGAGCTTTTGTTTCGGACCTTCCCTTTGCCTTCTTCCCTCTCTCTTTTTCTCTTCTCCACTGTGTTCGGGACCACCCTTTTTTTCTTCCCAAGGGGTGAGCAGGATCCCTCTTTCCCTTTTTTTCCAGAAGGGCAGATGTTTACCGTGTAAATCTCCCTTGTTGCTTCTTCTCCTCCCCCTCCTTAAAGTTGATGTCTTTTGAACCGTCACCAATAGCAACCCCTTGTTCTCGCCCTTTCCCAATTTTCCCCTATGTGATCCTTTCAAAGTCTTCAATAAGTTTTGGAAGGGGTGCCGCCTTTTTCTTCTCCTTCCCCCCCAATGCCCCTAAGATGCAGTGGGAGTGACTTTTCCGCTTTTTCCTACCCCCCTTTTTGTTTATGGGGATTGGTCTGGGTTTGGAGTAGATGACAGTGCACTGATTTTCTTTTTTCCCCATTTTCCTCAACTTTCTCGCACGTAGCGTGTGCCCCCCCAGATTTTCCGATGCCACGTCTCTTGTTTTCTTCTTTCTCCCTGCGTTCCACCTTTGTTCCACCGTGTGATCGATTTCTTGAGTCCCAGTCCTGCCCTCTCATTTTCGTGGCGCTTTGGTGCAGAGCCTGAGTTTTTTTCCACTCCTTTCCCTTTCTTTAGCTGTCGACTGGTCCAGTCGACTTAATCTGCCTTGGCCCTTTTCTTCCCTGACCCCCGAGAAACCACTTGTCTTGGGCCTGCACTGCGCGCTTTCCTCTGTTCTTTTAGTTTCTCTTTTTTTCCTTTTTTGTTTCATACGATTAACGGGGTATGTTGTCTTTTTTTCATCCATCCTTCTTCTGTAAAATGTCCCGTTGTAGTCGCCCCCCTTACCCCCCCTCTCCTTTTCACCGTAGTTGGCGGAGTTGTTTTCTGCATTGAAACCTGGTACACGTCTCTTTATGCGCCCCCCCTCTTTTCATTGAATAGTTGGGATTAACGCGATCTCTCCAATTTTCACTTTTTTTTTCTCTTGGTCTTTTTCTGGTCCTTTTTTCCACGACCTGCCTCACATTCATCGACCCCTTCTTTTGCTGATCTTTTCTCTCCCCTACCAATTTTAACCCTTTAACCCTGTAAGAGGTTGTGATGCAGTAACCCCTCAAGCCAATGTCTTCCTTTTTTTTAATCTCCTCTGTCTCCTTTCGACTCGCTACCCCCACTTCCTGCAAGTTGCCCCTTGTCGCTTTCGGCTTTTTTTTTTCTCTTCGGTCCTCAAAAGTGAAGCTTGGAGGTGACGCCTCTTCACGTGCTGTTTCTGGCCCTTCTATCCTTCTTCTTTTAGATTTGGGCTTGGTGGGATTGGGTTTGGGATGTCTTTCTTTTTTCGCACCATTTCCGGCCCCAGGCACATCACCTCCTGCTTTTCCTGCTTCTGTTTCTTCCCTGACCTGTCCCCTTTTTTTTTTTTTTATGTGCCTCGTGTTTTCAGGTCGCCTCCCTTTTTGCAGCCGAGACCCTTGGCCGGGAGCGGTGACCTGCGCCCCCCTTTCCTCGTTATTTCCCCCCCTTTTCTCCTCCGGAGGCATTCTCTTTTTCCGGCATCAGCTGGTCTTTGATGTACTTTTTCCTCTTCCTTTTATTCCCCAGTTGACAACGCCCTTCCCACTTTTTTTTTTCTCATCGGTTTTCAGTTTCCGGCTTCAAAGCCGATTATGGACGTTGGTGTTTCTCTTTCTGCGACCTTTTCAAAAACGTTCCCATCGGTTCACTGTTGCCCATCCTCCCAGCTTTCTTTTTCCTTTCCCTGGAGCAATTCTCTTTCTCCCTAATACTCCTGTTGTTGTCCTGTGTACATTTTCCTTTGGGTAGCGCCGCCCTCCCAGTTTTCTCTAGATTAAGAAATATGAGTTTGTTTAAGTTTAAATAGATTGGCCCAGGTTGGTGCTTGGTTCTCTGCCTTAGAAATGTGCGGAAAGAAAACTTGACTCTCTTCTTTTTTTTCCTTTCCCCATCTTCTTTTTTAACTTTAACCCGACTATGAACATCTGACCGAGTTTCAGCGTCAAGTTCCTTTTCTCTTTCTGTTCCCCAGTCGGAAGACTCAGACAGTTTCCCTCCCCCCCAATTTTACATTATGCTTCGGGAGTATCTGATTCCTTTCTGTTACTTTTTTAACCTTGCCTCTTCCCCCCCCTGGTTTTTGGAGAATTACTCTTGAGGTTTATGGAGAGGGCGTTGCCTTTTCCTTTCTTTTTGTGGCTGTGTCCTTTTCTTTTTGGTGTGGTCAATTTCAAGCAACCTTTTTCCCCAAGGTCTGATCCCGAGGTTGGCATGGAAGTATGGAGTGACCATTTTTTCTTTGTATTGTTTTTTCCTTCTTTTAACCCTGGAACTACGTCGATCCCCCTCCAACCACTCCACCTTCCTTTTTATCCCTTTGCCTTTTCCGTTTTTACAAAGGCGCCTGCGAGAGAACTCTGCCGTCGACCACTTTCTTGCTCCTACCGTTCTTTCCCCCCCCCGTTTTTTTCAAGTTTGGCGGGCCGTGCGTCGGTCGTTTTTTTTTCATGGGTAGGACAATGCTTTTCCAGTCAGACTTTTTTGGATCTCTTTCCTCCCTCCTCTTCTTTTTTGGGGAATGGGCATTCACAAGTTGTCCGTTACGGGGGGACGTGGTGGTAGCGTTTTTTTTTTTTGACATCGTCTCCTCCAATTCCAAGCCTCTTACACCCCACAGTAACCCACCCCAATCCGCCACCATTTTTTTTTTCTGGGCTTTTTAGGGCCTCGTCGTTTGCACCTCTGAAAACAAACGGGAAAACCTCCCTCCCACCTCAGTGTCCGTGGAGTCGTCCTTTCTTCTCTTTTCCTCTTCCCCCGCGAATTCGATGTTTGGTTCTTTTCCCGGCCCCCATTCCCCTTCCTAATCATACTTGTGGCAAGTGGCGTTGGCGTGTGAAGTTGTTTGTCTTTTTTTTTTTTTTTTTTTTCTGCAGCTTGATTTGGTGATTTCCGCAACCCCCCTCCCCTGTAACAGGAGCTGGCCCCCATGAGTTTTTATTGTTCCCTCTCCCCCCCTCCCTCCACGGGATGCGTGCTTGGGGTACTGCAAATGGCCCCTTGTGGTTTTTTCTCGTTCTTATTACGTTGTCATTTATTTCCTTTCTCCCGTCGACTGGACAATGGGAACCTACTCCAGTTTTTTTTCCCGTTCCCCCTGCTTTTTTGTTTGAAGATTGCCCTCACTAACAATCCCCCTGATCTAGCCCCCCCCCCCTCCTCCCCCCCTACAATTCTGCTTATTAAGAGCAGTCGATTTCCCCCTTTTTTTGCCCCCTGGGTTGTACGCGTGGAGAAGGACACCCACTTCCCGGTCTCCTAGCCGCTTTTTTCTGTCATGATTCTCCCCTGCGCGATTCCGCAAATTTATTTGGCCTTGGATCCCGGCAGACTTCTTAAAGTCACAGCCAACTGTTTTTTCCCCTCCCCATTTTTCCCCAACACCACGGGTTATACCGGGGGGACAACCTTTCCCCCCCTTCCCCGTGCGGTAGTACATGGGGTTGTGGAAAGAAAAAAAGTTTTTTAGGTCTTGTCTTCTTCTTTTGCATGTTCTCCCTATGTCTTTTGCCAACTTGAGAGGGGGGCCTGGGACCTTTTGTTTGGAGATGGTGACTGGCAGTCTGACTGGCTACCCTTTTCCTGTTTTTTTATCCCTGTCTTTTTATGGGTAACGTTGACTTTGATCGTAGGGCCCCTGGGAAGAGTGGATCACTTTATGAACTTTTGCCTAATTTTTTTTGTCCTTACCCTTTGTTCCTCTTTTCTCCCCTCCTCGGTCGATTTCCCTGAGGGGGCCGGGAGTTTTACGCCCCTTCGGTTCTTTGTTTTTTCTTTTCGCCAATAGACAAACACATGACGTGCCGCATTTCTGCGGGTGGCTTTTCCGTTTTTACTCTCTTTTTTTGGGCCTCCGAGTGTCCTTTCTCGTTTTATTTTTGGGCCTTGCTCTCAGGGGAGATTCTCACTTGCTCCCCCCCTCCCGATTTCACCGTGGCAGGGGAAGAATGGGGACGTAAGGTTTCACTTTTCCCTTTCGCTATTTTTTACGTCAGGCGGAAAGTTTTCGTCGTGTTTCCCCTATTCTTCTCTTGTGCTTTTCGTTCAGACGTTTCTGTGGGCCGTTCTTCCGTTTACCCCCCTTGTAGTGTGTGTGTGAGACCCGATTTTTTTTTTCTTCTGTTTTTTTTTCCTTTTTGGTTTCTAGGAGACCGCAAAAACCGGCGAGGATTTGGGTTACGCTCCTCTTTTTGTGTGATCAGGTAGGAAGAACGTTTTTTTTTTTGATTTCCCTGTCCTTCGCGCCCCCCCTCCCCTCATATCGTCGTTTTTTCCGGGCGATTTTTATGACACATCCAGTTGGTCATGGAAAAGCCGACCCCTCTTTTTTTGTGGTTTCTTTCTTACTCGCAAGTTGGTTCCCAGGGTCGCAACCCCCAGTGGATGATGCTATTTTTTGTCGTTTTTTCGTTTTTCCTTCGTGTGTCGACTTGTGAAGATTTTGTTGGCTATAACTCACAATAACGTCCTCCTTTTGTCTGCCCTTCTTTTTTTCTTCGTTTCTTCGTTCCCCCCCCCCTGAAAAGTTCCTGCGTTACGGTTTGCTGTCTTCTTGGTCTAGTCAGGCTATGAAGCATACTTTGTCTTCTCCTTTTTACTCTTCTTTCCTCTTCTTCTGTCGCTTCATCTCATCCGGAATGAGCGCTTCGCCGTCTTTCGGCTTTCTTTTTTTTTGCGAGCCCTTGAACCGTACCCCAATTTGCTTTTCTCGAAGTGCGTATTGGTCTTTCTGCCCTTCTTCCGTGGCCCGGGGGCCTTGCGAAGCCACACGCCCCAGGCCCTCGTATCCTCCCCTTGTTTGTTCTCCCCCCGTTGAAAACGGCCGGAGTTTTTTGCTCGTTGATGCCCCACCTTTTTGGGACTTCGTTTTTTTTGTTGTTTCTGTATGGTCAGATTGCTCCTTTCCCCTTGACACGTTTTTTTTTTTTTTGTCGAGGCTAGCTCCAGCTGCGACCCGTTCTTTCCTCTTGTTCCCTGCTTTTAATGCACAAAGACTTTAATCTTCGGTGTGGTGCAAGTTGCTTCCCCAATCCCTTCTTCTTCCCCCCTCCCCCTCTTCAACAACCTTCAACTTAAGACTCCATGAAAGGCAACCGTAGACCTGATATACCCTTTTTCTTTTGTATTCTTTCCCCTTTTCCTTTTTTAAAACGTCCGCCCCTGGCGTTTCCCGGAGCGCCATTGTTGTCTTTTTTCAACTTCTTTCTTCTCTGCCCCAATGATTAGGGTCGTCCTCTATCTTTAGGCGAAGTTTTCTTGGTCCCTTCCATTTTTTTTTTTCTCTGGCCCCCCCAGTCTGAGCATAGCCGTGATTTAGTTAGAGGTGACCCGTGTTCCCTCGGCTTTTTTTTTCCGATTTCCCGGAAAGGCGCATTCAGTCCAGTGGCTTATCTTTTCGCCCCCCCCTTCCCCTCTTCCCCCCTTTGTACCGATCTCTCATAGCCAAGGTCGTTCCCCCCCACCCCCAAAGGTGCTTCACTTCTACAAGTCATTTTTTTTCCAGTCGACCTCCCCTTTCCATCCTTTCCCCTTTACTAGAGGCGATGATCAAGTCACATGTGATCCAGGGAGATGCACCCCCATCCCTCCCCCACCTCTTTTCTCCCTTTGCAATGCATATGGACGTCGGCCCAGAGTCCAAGTCCTTTTTCCCCCTACTTTTTTTCCCTTCCAGTGAAGGACTTTTCGCCTGGGGACTGTCCTTTTGTCCCGGTTATTTTTCCCTTTTTTTGTGGTGAGGATGGTCTGGTTTTTTTTGGCGTACGTAGATAAGTGTTTGCTCCCGCTCCTTCCTTTGAAGTAGTCTCGAGAGATGCCCCAGTCCCCCTTGTCTTCCCTGGGGTCACGGGTCCCAACCGTGTGGTCTTCTTCCTTTGTTTTTTTTTTTTTTCCTTCCTTCCTTCTCCTTGTCGTGGATGCTTGGTACTTCCGATAGGGTTCTTTGTCCGCCCCCTTTCCTTCCAGGCCAAACTCGCTGGACGAGTGTTCCTAGCGGAACTATGCAGGAAGTATACGGTCAATCTGTCCCCTTTTTAGTTTCCTTTCCCTCTCTCGGTGGGATATTCCTTTGCTTTTTCAACTTTTTTTCCCGGGTCATTAAGCCCTTTCGGTAGGGGAGGTTCTTTCCCGCATCATTTAGCCGGCTTGATAACATCTGATTTTTTCCCTCCCCCGTTTCGAGGGCCCCCGGCGGCGGGCCCTCCAAGTTTGGCTGGCTCCTTCTGTTTTTTTCCCCCACTGGTACTCTGCGCCATAAACACCCCCTCCTTTTTTTCTTTTTGCCTCTCTTCCCCTGCAGCGCAACTTGACAGTTTGCGCTTTGTCTTGCCTTTTTCCTCGGTTTTTTCCCTCGCCTCACCGTTCGAAATGACCTCGACTCTTGATCAACCCCCCTTGGAGGTCCCCTTCCCCCTTGTACCGGACGAGGGTGATTCCGTACCAACTCACAAGGAACGTTCGGTGCTTTTTTTTTAGACTTTTTCTCTATCCCTTTTGTTTTCCCCAAGGTACGAAGAAAGGAGATGCAAGTTTCCGGTTTTTTTCACTTTTTTTTCTCTCCTTCTCTTCCAACGAATCTGTAGGAGTTTATTATCGCACGTTTGCTTTGACTTCGTCCCGTCTCCCCTCTCTTGTAAGAGTGGCTTGGTTGGAGGCTACCTCTCGCAGTGGTCCCTTCCCTACATAGTCTCATCACGACCAATAAAATGAATTCTACTGCAGGTTTTTCTTTTTTTCTTACACCTTTACCCGGTGCTGATTGAAGCTTTTTTTTCTATTTTCACCATCTCTAATTCGGAGAACTACATACATGGAAGCAGTGGTGGAGTTCCCCCCTGTCTTTTGCATTGAGAAACAGACCCACCAGTAAATCAAGTCCATCCCACACCCCCCGACCCCACAACAAAAGCAGATCGCCCCAACCTGCCCCCCGCCCCCCCCCCAACATTCGACCCAGCAACATCCCCACCCCACCCCACAAAAACAAAACGCGCCTCCCCCCCCTTTCTCCCCTCTCTCGCAATAAGATGCTTCTGGCGGAGGGGAGGATTTCGTGAGAGACGACCATCTCAATGCCGTGAACCTTTAGTGACGTGTTTTTTTCAGAGTGTTTCTTTTTTTTCCCATCCTCTTTTTACTTTTTGTTTTTTTTTTTCCCCCCCGGGGGGTCTCCATGGGTCTGTGAGGTTTTTTCGTCACATTCACCATTCCCATCGGACCGAACCCGCCATATTAGGATACCTTCCTCGTCCCCCTTTCTCCCTTTTTTTTTCTTTATATTGTAATAATTCCTCCTTGGTGTTGTTGAGTGTCTCTTTTCTCTTTTTTTTAATCCTAGCATTCCTATATGCGTTTTCGGTGAACGATGGTGAAGTCTTTCTTGTGCTTTCATCCCCCGGTCCTTCACAGAGCCACGCCCCCTTCTTTGCCGTTGACGTTACATTCAGAGGATGTGGATTTTTCCGTCGTCCCATTTTCTCAGAAGTGTGAAGTTTTGGTTCACGGATTTTGATGTTCCCTTTCCCTCGACCTCCCCCGCCCCTCCCCGCATAGTGATCCTCTCGCTTTTACCTTGAGGGATTGAGAGTTCAAAGTTCCCGATCCTTTTTTTGTTCTTTTTTTTTTTCCCCTGAGAGTGCGGACGTCACTTTTCGTTTTTTTTTCTTTGCTACGAGGTCCCATGGCACCTTTCATTTTTTTCTCACCTTTTACGGTTTTTTTCGAGCATGCAGTGATGGGTATTTTTTTCCTCTTTTTTTCTCAACCCCCCGGGCCACTCGTCAAGCGTCAACCTCCACATTCCCCCCCCATCTTCCCCACTTTTTTTTCGCTTTGTCTCTACAGAGGTTCCCGTGATGGGCCGCTCTGACCTCTCGGAGTTCCCCTGTCCCCGTTCTTGATTATCGGCAAGTCGTTTCCCCCCCGGCCGACACTGTCACTTTCTGTTTTTCCTTTGCGTTGGACGTGGTAGCGAGTAGCCCTTTTGCTCTCTTTCCGTTCTCTTCCCCAGGACCGGCCGGGCCTTGCTTGAGGGTCAATTTTGCATCCCACCGGGCTGTCTGGTTACATTTTCTGGTGTTTTTTTTTTTTCTTTTCTGCGTGGCTCCAGCGCGAAGCAGATTTCTTCTCTGGGTTCTGCGGCGGGGCCTTCGACAAAACAGTGCCACCTCTCCCCCCCTGTTTTTTGTCTCTCCGTCTCCTCGAGTGGCACCCCCCCGGAACAGCGCCTCTGGGTTTGTCTCCCGCGCGGGAACCAAAGGTTGGCACGGGGCCCTTCCTTTCCCCTGTTTTTGTTTGGTGCCGAAGTGTGTTTTGCTAGACCCCCCCCTTTTTTTTTCCTCTAGCCGCGGATTAGAGTGGTTCGTTTTTGCGTTTCCTTCCCCCGGAGATGACCTGGTTTTGAACCAAGAAGATCTCCCCCGGGATCCTAACTTCCCTCTTCTTTCCCTTCACACTTGGTTTGACGTTTTCGTCGCTTCTTAGAATATCAGTTCGATCCCCATTCTGCCCCCGCCCGAGGTTGGCCTGGCACAACTTGGCACTGGAGGAGTGGTCCTTCCCCTTATGCTTTTTTTGGCTCCTCCCTGAACAAAAGGAGGCGCTCTTCTCGCCTTTAGAATTCCCCCACGTGTTTTTTTTTCCCCTTTCTTTTTGTCACGCTGGCGAAGGTGGAAAGTGCATTGGTTTTTTTTTCTTTCTCTTTTTCTTTCCTCCCGCTGTCTGCAGCTTCCCCCTTCGAGCGGATCGCCTTTTGTCCCCGTGTTCTCTCCCTTTGGGGCACTCGCGCAATTATAATACCGCAAAAGACCATCCTTTCACCCCCCACTCCCCCCCCCCCTGCCCCTCCTTTTCCAAGCGTCCGAAACGTTTACGTCCGTCTTTTTTGTTTTTTTTTTTCCTCCCCACCGTCGTCCACACTGGGCGTGGAATGGTGTTTCCTCCTTTTCCTTTTTACGTTGGAGGACCTTTTTTAGTTGTTTTTTGATGGTTGCTTTATCTCCCTGATTTTTTTTTACCACATGTGCAAGGAGAAAGTGACCATCGTCCTTACGGACTCCCCCTTTGTCTACCCTTTTCTTTCTCGTTCTTTTTCATTTTTTACAGTATCTGATCCTGGGCGCACCTTGTTGGGCATCTTTCACTGTTCACCCCCCTTTTTTTCTCTTTTTTCTCCTCTTTTCCCTGTCGGAGTACCGCGGGTGCCCTTTCCTCGCCCCCTTCCCTTTTACTCGCTTCAGCCCCAAGCTGCCACCACACAATTTCCCTCCTTCCTTCCTTTTGTTTTCTGACCTGTGAATCTCGAGGGCCTTTTACGAGGTTCCCCTTTTTGGCATGGTCTAGACGGGTAGTTTCCCTTTCTTCTTGTTTTTATTTCGTTTTTCTTTTTGTCTTTGGCATCCGCTGTCGGAACGTTCCGGGCAGACACCATGTCTCGTTACCTCCACAGGCGGCGGAGACCTGTTTAGTCTTTTTCACCTTTCTCTTTATCTTTTTCCCTTTTTTCTCGGTGAAGTTATAGCGGTCCCCCTTTTACGTTATTGTTAGAAATTCTTCTTCTTGTTGGGCGAGCTGCACTTGGTGGTTGATTTTCATTTGTTTTTTCATGCAACACCACCTAAGGTAGTAGCTGGCTTGATCGCTTTTTTTCTTCTTCTCTCTCCTGGCCGACGGGCGTCAATTCCTTACCCTTGGGACTCCCCCCCCCCACCCGTCCCCTGCCTGAATTCAAGTTCCTTCCCGGACAGATTTCTCCTTTCCTTCTCTCTTTTGACATCCAGGGAGGGACTCCCCCCCTTCCCTCTCTTTTTCTCTTGGTTGGCCTCATAGGAGGGAGCGCCGGGTAGGTTTTCTGGGTCTGACCCCTTCCTTCTTCATGTTGGCATGGGGTAGGGGAGGGCGTAGGCCTGGGGCTGGCCTGGTGGTTTTGATCCCGTTTTTTTACTCACAGAAACCCCCTCAAAATGCGAGAAACGCTTTTTGGTCCGGTTCTTTTCCTTCCCCCCTTTTCACCAGCGGAAGCGACAGGTAGAGGTCGAGGCGCTTTTTTTAGGCTCTGTCCCAATTTTTCCTTCCATCGAAATCTCTATATTTCCTCCTCAGCCTCCGGGTGTTTTGGTTTTTTGGAGTCTTCTCTTTCGCTTTTTTTCTCATTAAGAATGCGAGTGCTCTCACGGCCACCGTTGCTGGAGCTTTCAGTTTTTCCTTTCACCTTTTTTCTCTCCCCCCATTCTGTTCTCCGAAAGGTTGCGGTTCTGGGGAGTGTTTAGAGCCACTTATCCCGCGGTTCCCCCCCTTTTCTCCCTTTTCCTCAAACGCACAGGTCCCCCTTCCTGGTAGCAGCCAGTTGTTTTGTGACTTTCCCCCCAGCTTTCCCACCTTCTCCTTCCTTTAGATTTCCCAGAGACCATGAGCTTCGGGAGGTTTTACTCTTTTTTTTCCTTTTTCTTGGACACGGACGATCTTGCTTGCGTGGTCCCTTCCCCCCTGATGCGGCCTTCGCACTTTAGTTAGACCCAGGAGCCTTCCTTCTCCCCCCAGCTCCTTTCTCTGGTGGTGCAGGATCCGATGAAACAGGCCCTGTCACCGGCTCTGGTCCCCGTCCCATCCCACCCACCCCCTTTTCCCGTCTGTACGGAGAGGGAACGTCAACACCGCGGACAGGCGGATCAGGCGCTCTGGACTCTCCCCCCCCACTTTTTCCAGTCACCACGCGTACGTAAGCGGCCAGGGTCGGCTTTCGTTCGTCCGTTTACTTCTTCTTTCTTCAACTTCGGGGCGTTGCGCCCGGGTTCTGCCCTTTTTTGTTTTTTTTTGACCTCCTTCCGGCAGTCGGAGATTCCGTTTTCAAGGCCGCTGCATTATCTGTTCATTTTTGGCTTTTTTGCCCTCTCGAGCGTGGAGCTGCTTTGGGAACTCCCCCCTTGGGCCGCGGTATCGACCTTGATCCCATCTCTTTTTTCCCCTTCTGCCAAGGTTGGTCGTCCCAGGATCCCTTTCCCCTTCCCTCTATCCAGAAGGGCAGCGTTTTAGTGTACTCGACGGCGATTCTTTAAAGTTGCCCCTTTTTTCCTTTTCCCCTTGGCGATGACCCCGCCCCATTCCCCAGCCACCATCTCGCCCTTCCCCCCCCTTCTTTTTTTTATTACGGTTCCGAGGCCTCCGTGGGAAGACGTGTGGCTTTCCCCCCCCTCCCCCTTCCTACCCCCTTCCCCCGCACGGGGGGCGGTACCTTCCTTTTTTGTAGGAACCCAACCGTTTTCTTTAATTATTGTCTGGTTGCGTCGTAGCAAGTGGCAGTAAATCCCCCTCCATTTTTTTGCCCAAGTCGCTTTAGAGATGGCCCCTTTTCCTTTTTCTTCCCGCTTTTCCACCCTTTCCCACTCAGTTAACTTGTCAAACGTGTGAGAGGCACGGCAGAGTCAAAGACCTCCTCCCTTTTTTCTTTTTCGCTTGGGCTTTCCCCCCACGAGCCATGGCTTAGTTCCGCTCCCATTGGTTTTTCCCTCCACTTTTTCTGGTGATGCCCATTCGTGACGGCTATCTGGCAGGACGTTACTTTCCTTCCCCTTGCTTTCCCATTTTGTTCTGGGAAGGCGTTCGGCGAGTGCCGCTTCTCGTGATCCTTTTATTGGGTCAGGCTTTCCCTCTTGCTTGCCCCTTCTTTTTTCTTCTTCACATTAGAGAGATGTGCTAAATGTCACTTTTTTTTTCCCTTTGCCCCCCTTTCGTTTTTCAAAACCGTTTTGAGCTGTGCCCACAACACTCTTTTCTAGTAGGAATTTAAAAATTTTCGCGATTCTCACCCCCCTCGATTATCTGGTTCCTTGCACATCTAGGACAAGGGAGTTGATCCCCATTTGCCTTTTTTTCGTGCTTCGTGTTAGAGGTACCGACGCTCCACCTACCCTCACTTCCTCTCTCTCTCCCCCCACTTCGCCTTCTTCCCCCAAAATTCCCCGGTACCGGCAAGCGGTGATTGACTCCTAAAGTGTTCAATTTCCCTTCCTGTTGCTTTCTTTCTCCCCGAACCGCAGTTCGACCTCCCCTAGTTAAAAAGTCCGCCGCCACCGGTTTTGCTCTTTCTGGCGCTTTTTTGGTGGCTTCCAGGGCGAGCTCAATGAAGTGGTCAGGACCGCCTTATTTTTTTTCCCCCTTTTTTTTTTTTTCCCGCGTCGAAGGGATCCTCTTTTGTGGAGATTGGCTGGTTGTCTTGGTTGTTTATCCTGTCTTTTCCGGGTTAGCCATGTCAGCAAGGACACTTTCCCCCCTATTTCCTTTCCCCTTCTTCTCGGGTGGTCTAGACCCTGAACGGTGCTGAGCCTCTAGCGAACACCTTTGTCCGGCTTTCGGGACCCGGCCGTTCCCAACGCTCCATGTTACCTCAGTCTGGTGAATTTTTTCTCCCGTGTCCCTTTTTTCTGTCTCGTCGGTAGGACTCCCCCTAACCTGAGCAGCATCTTCGTCCACTTCTTTGTTTCGTCCTTTTTTTCCCCTCTTTTCCTTATCTTGGAATGGGACGGAAAGGCGAAATGATTCAACTGTCTTTTTCTTCAATTTTTTTTAGCGGGCTTCCAAAGGTCCCTTTGATGTCTTGTCTGTCGTATTCAAAATGGGTCTTGGTGGCGGTCCTCCTCCCCCCCTTCCCACGTTTCCCTCCTTTTTTTCCCCTCTATTCGCGATGCTCGAGATTACACTGGACTAATCTCTCTCTTTTCCTTTCCCTCCGTCTGTTGGTTCCTTCTCCTCTCTTTCCCCTGTGGTGAAGCTCGAGCATCGATTTATGTTTTTTCTTTGTTCCCCTTTTCTCCGGTTGATTTGGCACGCTTCTTTGTTCTGAAGACAAGTGCCTCCCCCCATGCCCCCCACTTTGATAACCTCCGTCAATCAGCGGCTTCCCAGTTCCCCCACTTCTTCCGAGGCAGGGTTTCACAGTTTTTCCTTTTTTTTTCTTCCGTGCTCCTGCATCGCCAATTTTCCGCAGCGGCAGGTCTCTCGATTTCTCCTAGGTTTAGTCGGACGACAGGATTTTGCGTTTTTCCTTTTTTGCCCTCCCCTCCCCCTTTTCTCCCCATTTGATTCGGGCGCCGCCTTGGCTTTTGTGATTTCCTTCTTTCGCGGTTAATCCTAAGCAACCGTGGAAATTTCTCTCCCCCGACGTTCTTTTTCCCGTAGAGTCACTTCATTTATGGTCTTTTTTTTTTGGTCCTACCCTTTGTCGACCCGTGTCCATCGTCGAGAACAACCAATCCACACCTGCAACAATATCCCCCTCTGATTTTTCTTTTTTTCCCCCCCAACGCGATGAGATGAAAAGAGCGGACCCCTCCCCCATTCCCCAAATTTTCTTTTAGCACGAGCTCGTCAGAAACCAGGCGGCAGGAACCTTTCGTTTTTTTTTTTTCTTTTGTTCCCCGCGGTTCGTAAATGAGTCTTGTTTTGACTTTCCCATCCTGCACCCCCTTCTTTCTTTTTCTTTTAATGGCAGTACACCCTGCTGCCGTACCGGGGGCCGTTGGTCCTCTTTCTTTTTTTTGTTTACAATGGCGCGAGCATGTAGCCATTTGTTCCTTTCCTGGCGTTTTTTTGCCCCGAAACAACAGGCCACAGCCGCCCCCCCGTGCAAATGTGCTCGCTCCGGTTCCCCTCGAGTTTGCCCTGGGGAACAGCGAATAGAGGTGTTAGTCTTGAGGCGATCTAAGTTAACACACTTTTTTCTCCCTGCCTATTTCCAAGCCTACCTTTGACCGCGGTCGGGTTTGGGCACAGGTCCCCCGTTTTTTTTTCCCAGAAGAAACTGGTTTTTGAATTGTAGCAGGCCCTTTTTGCTCGATTGGGCCACCTCACAGTCCCGTATCAGGGACTTTATGACAACTGACAAAGAGTATGATAACCCCTTTAACCTGGTGAGACCGTCCCTCTTGTGAATGAAAGCAACTTGGGGTTCGATTCTTTTTCCCTTCGTCCTTGAAGGATTTTTCTCCCCGTTTTCCCCCTGTTACCACGAACAGCCCGGTTTCTGGCATGTGCCCGTTGAATCTTGTTGTCCTTGTTTCCTTTACCTCACACCATGTCTCTTCCGTGCCAAGCTCAACAGGCCCCCCCCCCCCTGGCTCCGCTTTACTCCGCCGTTCGCTCACAATCTGTGTAACCCCGTTGTTTCGTTTTCCTGATTGGCGGACGGCACAAGGGGGGCGGTGCGCATTTTTTCTAGGTGAAATGACAGAATCTTTTTTTCCCTGTTCCTCCTTTTTCCTTCGTGCAAAGGATTCTTACAGTTTTTCTTCTCCTTTTTTTCTTTCACTTCTACGGCAGCACAACAAAAGACCCATCCGAACCCAAACTTTTTTCCTTCCCCCTGTTTACCCCCCCTTGGTCCTCCCAGGCCCGCCGTAGTTTTCCCTTTGGTTGGACCGGCCACCACAGGTAGGTCCCACGGCGTCAGGATTGGAGTTTTTCTTCCCTTTCTTTCTTTTTCCTGTTTCTTTTGACATCTTTCGGTGGAGATGGGTGGCTGGGCATTCTGGTCCCCAGGTGTGCCGGATAGTGCCCACCCCATCGCGTAGATCTGAAAAGGGACCCACGATGGACCTTCGTTTTCTTCTTTTTTTCTAAGCTGCACGTTCTTTCCTTCTCACCTTGGGAATACTGGCCGGGTAAAACACCCTTTTTCCTCTTCCTCGATCGCTTTCTGTACCCCTCGGGGCCGGATTTTTCTAAGCCTTTTACGGGACTCGAGATCGCAATCGCCAACCCATTGACGCGCCTTCCGTGGTTCCTATTCCCCCTCCCTTCTTTCCCTTCCTTTGGAAAAAGAGGAAGGCTCGCCGTTGGCGCAGTCCCGACTCTTTCCTGTCACAGACCTTTTTCCAGTCTAACTCCTGATGCGTCCTAACGTTCTGGAGACCCAAACTCGGCTTCCGTACGCGAGGGACCGTTAGTTACTTGGACATCCTCCTCGGACCCTTCTGCCCTCAGGGTCCGTCCATTTGTTTTCTATCGGGCTTCCCCAAACTCTGTGAAGTTGGTGGAGGTCCCCTCGTTTTTCTGGGTACCTGATTGCATGGGTCTGTCATACGGCGCTGCAACCCCCCCAAGAAAGGAGGTCTCTTTTTTTCCCTTACCCTTTGTCCCATAGGCAGCCGGCGCCTTGTTTTTCGCGAGACCCAAAACCGTTAACCCCCAATGAAGACTTTTTTTTTCCCTTTTTTTTTTATTCCTTCCCCTCTGGAACAATAAATGAGTTTGACCTCCGCCCGCTGTTTTCTCTTTTTCCTCTAATATCTATTTTTCCGGGTACGGGTAGACAATTACACGTGTGATGTCTTTTATCTTCGCCCTTTTTTCGTTTTGTATTAGTCTACTTTGAGGGAAGGAGGGGAGAATTTGGCCCCCCCCTACCTCCCCCTCGCCAGTCGAGACCGTGGGCCTTTTCCTTTCCCTTTTTTCTTTTTTCCCCACTTCCAATAGGTGCCGGAGACGGTGGCGGCGATTCCCTGCGAACTTCTATCCTCTCAAGCGGCCCATTTCTCTCTTCTTTACTCCTACTTTTTGTTTGTTCTAGTTTGATGTTATTTTCTTTCCTTTTTTCTATTCTTCTGCAGACCAAAGTAGCTGTCGTCTTGTAAGGTTTGCGAGTTTTTCTTTTCAAACTTCCCCCCCCCCCCCCCCTTTTTTTTTTTTCTATTTGTGCGGTTCTGGTGAGTTGATAGGCCACTTATCAACCTAGGAACTACCTTCCGAAAACCACGCCCTCCCTCCTCGAGCAGCACGGGGGGTTCGAAAAGAAAACCCGGTTTCTCTTTCTCTACCCTTTCTTTTTTTTCAACAGACTTGTCTGCGGCTTTGCGGATGGACTACATCTTTCTCTTTCCATCCTTTCCGACCCAGTTTGAACGACGATTTGCTCTTGTCGTCTTTTCTTGGTGCCCTTTTTTGATCCGGCTTGCCTAGATTGAACCAGCGCCGGGCTGATCTAAACAGATCATCTCTCCTTTTTTTCCTTCTTTAAGATCCCCTACATGAAGCTCTGTCCCCCCGCAAAATCGCTTTCCCCCCTCCATTTTTTTGTTCCGGTTCTAAACGTGCAACAAGCGTTTTAACTTGAGGCTCAATGTGGATGAGTTTTTTCCCACGAAGACGTCTCGATCTTCCTCTTTTTTTTCCTGTCTTCTTCCCCTCCATGCATAGGATTCACTGCATTAGGGTCGTCCTCGTCTTCTCCTCCCTTCTTTTCATGCCGCGGTATTACATAGTAGGATCGTCATATTTTCCATCTTTCTTCCCCTTTTCCCTTTTTTTTTTTCTGGACTAAGAGGAGATTCCGTGTTGAGAAAAAAAAAGCTGCTCCCCAACCTTTTTCCCGCACGTTACCGACCGATAGACTAACATCTCCAAGTTTTTTAATTCCTGTGATTGGTCCCCCTTTTCTTTTTTCTTCACTAAAGTAATTGCCCTACGTATCCCCGCCGGTTCAAGCGTTTCCCTTGCCCTCGACGGGATTATCTTCAATTGCCAAATGAGCCCTTAGTGTTTTTGCCCCCTGTTCCCCCCATCCCTCCCCCCCCCCTCTGTTCTCCCAAGGAACAAGGACGCTGGGAGACGGCCCCTCTTTCCTGCCGTGGGCATGGACGTGTGGCTGTTTCCATCCCAATGTCCCCTTCACCTTCTTTTTTGCTGTTTGACCAGGTCCCGGTAGAAACGGGTGTGGAGGATGGTTCTCTTTTTTCGTGTCCGCTCAAGTGACCTTGATCTCCCAGCTATACATTTTTTGTTTCCTTTCTCTCTTCTGCCTCCCCCCAGAATTATGTCTCCCGCTTGGTCCTTCCTCCCCCTTCCACCCCTGCCTGTCACCCTTGTGATCAGATTCATCTTAAGAATGATTCTTTTTTTTTTCTCCTTTTGCCTCTGCCTGGAGTAGTCCCGCCTAAATCCTTTCCAGTTCCCCACCCTCTCTTTTCGGACTGGTCACGTATACGGTGAAGACTAGGAGTGACGCTTCCCCCTTCCCCCTTGTCTCCTCTCTTCGTCTGACAGACTGAGATGCCTTCTATTCTTTAGTCTGGGTCAGGTCCTTTAGCCCCTTTGAAGTGGCTTTGTTTCCCCTCCATTAGAGTTCTTGCGTATGCACACCCTTGACCTCTTGTTTTCGACGACCCATGCCTCAACCCCCGCAAGCTGACTCCTTCCTTCCTGGAAAAATGGTCCTTGCTCCCTCAAACCTCTATTCTGTCTTTTTCCCTTTTGGCAATAGAGGAACCTTATGTTCGTAGTAAACTTCCCTGTGTGGTCTGATTGTCCACTTTTCTTTTTTTCCCCTCTCATTCAAGAGAACCTGCTCGCTTATGATTCCCACCTCTCGTTCCTTTTCCAAAACGTTTTCCCCCGGTCACGTTCAGTTGCGTGTTTGATGTCACCCCCCCCTCAAATGAACCTTCCTTGTCCCTTTTCTTCTCTCCCTCCGGAAGCAGTTAGAACTCAGTTTTACACGTCCGCCTCACGCTCTCTTGCCTTTTGCCCGGTCATTTGGGTTCCTAAGGCCCCGTCTCTCAAGAATCTTTTCGTTTTCTCTTCCCCTAGTTCTCTCGTAAAGGGCGTCTCTGGAGATGTGTCTGGCCTTTTTCTTTTTTTTTCTCTGATGGTTCCTGTTCGTCCATCGTCAGCAGGTTACTCCCACTTCTTCCCTCTCCTCTTTTTTTCTTTTGACAATGGCCACGGTTGTTTTTTTGCTTTCATTGGACCTCTAGCAGGCCTTTTTCCGGCATGTGCGTCGGCCGCCAAGATCCACTTTCCCCGGCCAGAGGTCTTTTGCCCCTTTTCTCTTCCTCTGTTCAGTAGAATACCATCCAAGGAGCAGCTCATGCATCCGTCTTCGGTTGTGACTGTCGGAGGCAGCGGTGGGGTCCCGAACATGAGTACTCCCCCTTCTCCCCCTTTCTTCTCTTTCTTTTAACTGAGGGATTTCAACTAAGATGATGTTACTGTAGTTTCTCCCTTGTCTTTATTTCCTGTCTCGGAACTCAAATTACCCATCCTTTTGTCCCCTCCACCGCCTCTTCCTGATTCCTTTCTCTATCTTCTTGTGTAGAATATATATATTTTTTCCGCCTCCTCAAGTTTGTTGTTGTTTTTATCTTCCGCCTTCCCCCGTGGGGAACTCTAGGTCCACTTTTGTCACTCTCTTCTGTCTTCAGATGGGAACGTTTATGTTTCGTTTACCCCGTTGCTGTCCCAGACCCATGGAGACTTTTGACTCTCTCCCAACCCCCTTTTTTTGCTTTTTTTTACTGCTATGTGTAAACACTTTCTCCGAGCAGGTTTGTCAAACGGCTTCTTTTTTTTTTTCTCCTGTAGGGCTTCCAACTTCCCTTCCCCTTCTCTCCGACAGCCTTGAATCCCCCGGAGTGAGGATGCTCCCTTGTCAGTGGGAGTTTTTTTTTTTGCCAGAAAAACCTAGTAGACGAACTTGGTGCGCCTTTTCACCTTTCCCCCTGGGCGGGCGGGGAGAGCAGGCGTGTGCTTTCCTTTCCTTTTGTTCTTTTCAGGCACATTTTTTCCAGTCAAAAAAGTGGCCCGGTCAGATTTACCGCGTCCGCCTTCTATTTCATGACGTGTTTGTGTCTTGACTTGTGAATCTTGGAGGTAACCTTCCCTTTCTACTTTTTCTTTCCACCAATGAAATATAACACAGATCTGCTTATTAGCTTCTGCTTTCGGATCACTATTTTTTCGGCCCGAAGCTATTGATCCTTTCCGGGATTTTTGCAGTGGCACTTCTCTTGTTTTCCCTTTTTCGGAGGTGACGTGGTATGTACTCGACCCTGTCCTCGTGCACACACCAATCTCCTTCCCTTTCTTTCTTTTTATAGTTCCTCCAGAACTGCAGGACTTTGCTTGAGTTGGGACTTTTATCCCCCGGCTGCCTTGTAACGGGTGGCAAGTTTGTTAGGAGCTGTTCCATTGCTTCAATCTCTAATGTCAGTTTTTCTGTCCTTTGGGGGAGTTGAAGGAGGGATCCCCTTCCCACGCAGCCCTTTCTGCTTCTTCTCGTCAATCTGGAGTGACCAATTAAACATGAGCATCGAGGGGTTTTTTGTGTTGAGGCAGGTCTTCGCTCACCAGTTTCTGGCCCTCTGCCCTTTTTGCCTTCCTTGTGGCCCCGCTGGGTTTGATTTGGTTTACCTCCCCCTTCTTTTGTTGTGAAGAGCTCGATGGATTCCCTCCCCCAATCCCTCCTTCGTCTGAACCTTGACCCCTGACCTCCGATCCTCTTTCCCCCCTTTTGTCCTTTCACTGACTTCTCTTTTCCTGCCCACTGAACATGGGTTTAGCCTGCTTTGAAGGTTTCCTGCAGATATCCGTCTCTTTTGGACCATTCCCGTCCCCCGAAGCACTTGGCCTGGAACAGTCCACCCTGTAGCTTCCACTAACTCCATGCTATTCCGTTACCCAAGCTCCACGACACCCCTGGGATCTTTCTTATCCCGTCTCAGTCCTCTTTTCACCCACTTTTTTTGGTCCCTTTTTTTGGGGTTTTGGTTTGAACGATTGGCGCCTTTGGAACCCCCAATTCTTTTTTTTTCCCTTTAGAGCTTGGTGTCAGCTTCCTCGCGATTTGGACCCTTCTCCATGGATCTGGATTTTACCTGGCATTCCTATCCTTACTCCAACCCACCCCTACACCCCCCCCTTTTTTGATTTTCAGGTAAGACACGTCGACTTCTCCCCTGGGGGGGACCAAGAACCAATTTTCTTTTTCCAACCCGGAGGTTACTGTTCTGCCGTTTTCTCCCATCTCATCTTCTTTGTGGAGTGGTCAATTAGTTGTTTGGCGTCTTGTGGGTGGGTGTTAAAAGCTCCCTTGATTTTTCCATTTTCCTAGAGGAATCGGGGGCCGTTAGATTACCCTTTTTGTACACGCTTGCCCTTTTGGTCTCTCGTTACCTCTCGTCCATTTCCACTGCGAACCCCTTGGGTGATATTTTTTCTTCCACCACAGGAGGGTCGATGGAGAGATCGTGTCGCTTCCCGGCGGGGCCGGGTTGATTCCTCACCGATCCTACCACGTGGAATTCCGATGATTCTCCCTTTTTCCTCCCCCATTGTCAAGTTTTTTTTCGACCCTTCTTGTGTTTCTGGAACTGGAATATTCGAGTGGGGACCTCTTTTTCCACCGATTGTCCGTGTCTGAATTTCTGCTTCCTTTTGCGCAGTCCTTCTCTTTGACCCTGGACCCTTTTTTATTGCAGTGGAGATTGCGGACGGTAAGTGTGTCCCTTTTCCCCGCTCCGTACGCGAGGTTAAGTTCTACTGGCCTTGTGGTCACCTATATTTCATTTTCTTTTTGAGCTTTTCGCTTTGAAGTTATACGGCAAGGGTTACCATTTTTTGAAGGGGTGGGCCGCGCGATGGTGGCTGGGGTCACGAGCTGTGCAGTTTTTTTTTTTTTTTCCTGCGCCTGCACCCCCCTCCCTATCTTTTTTTTGTCTCGCAGCGCTGGTGCTAGAGGGCCCGCAGTTGTGCGCATCTGACGCCGGAAAACTTCCCCTGCTATTGTCTGTTCCAGGCCTCTTTCTTGAAACCACTTTACAGGAGGAAACAACCCCCCATCCGCCAGCTTTGACTTTTAGCTTTTTTCCTCCTTATTTTTTTTCACGCGGAAGGGTTCCTGTTTCGTACCCACACCGGGGTGGGCTGCTCTTCTGTGCCCATGGGCGTTGGGCTATTTTTCTAAGTTCTTCTTTGTTTCCCCCGCTGGGTAGGAAGTGTGCTCTCATCATACCCTCCCTTCGAGCCCACCCGTCCATTGTGTCTTTTTTTTCTCGACGGAAACCTGACAAGCGCCGTGCCTATCGGAAGGTGTGAGGGCCTCGGGTGTTGCAATGCCGCCCCCGTCTTTCGATTTGCTTCAGAAGTCAAACCCGCATACTCTCTTCTCCTTGACCTCCCGGGCTCTTACATCCATACTTGTTTTTTCTTTTGTTAAGAGGGGGTTTTTTTTTTTGTTAAGGAGGAGATCTTCCTCTAATATACTCCACTCACCGCAATTCCCTCCGACCACGTTTGCTCATGACCTACAACGGGTACTGACTCCTTTTATGTCCAGTTTCGCTTTCCCCCTTTACCTTCTGTTTTCTCGAAGTTAGCGGTTCTGAGTGAGGAGAGCACTTCTCGTTTTTTTGCCTCCGTAGACTTCCACGGTTCCCCAGTAACCTTCGCGCAGGCGAACAGGGGGGTTTTCCCTTTTTTTTAAACCCCTTTCGCTTTCTCTCGTTCTCCCCTTCTGAGGCTACTCCAATGAAAGCGGATGACGTTTTCCCACTTTTCCCGCCCGTTGAACGAATCTCTTGCTTTTGTCGTTTCCTGCCCGCTTTTGCCCTCTGCGTCTTTCCTCTCCCAAGCGGCTGTCTAGACACCAGCTTCTCTTTCTTTTTTTTTCTTTTGCCTAATGACACCATCCCCTGCAGATCTGTTTCCCCCTTTCCAAACCTTTCTTTCCCCCCCCGTTGTCGTTTCTACCACCTTTTCCCCCCCACGCGAACAATGAGGTCCAGGCGTGCGAGTCCAGTTCGCTTCAACGTTTCCCGCGCGACGGAGGCCTGGTCTTTGAAAGGTAAAACTTTCCCTTTCCTTTTCGTTTTCTGTCCCCTGATTTTTCCCTAGGTAGGACTAGCCCGTGGTCTCATTTTTTTTTTCCCCAACCTCTGGTGAAATCTGTAGGCCCTGAATTCCCCCCCTCATGCCCCCTTTCCCGTTCCTGTCACACGTTGGCTCTAGAGAAGAAGCGTTGCTTCCGTTTTTTCTTGATTTCTCCCTCCACTCCCTTCCCCGATTTCCTCGAAAGATTTGGATCAATTTTTTTGCCATCTTGTGTTTCCGGCCCCTTTTTGGAGGCCAACCTTTTTTGCGCATGGCCCCCCCCTGCCCGAGATACAGAAGGTGCACTTTCAGTTCCGTGTAACTATACAGGCTTCTGCTTTTCTCACTTGCAACTTTTTTTCCCCTTCTGATTCCACTTACCCACTCGACAACCCACGACTTGTTTTCCGCCCGTCCAGCCGATCTCTTCCTTTGAAAAGAGGGCCCGAATTTTGGAAGACCGTGTGGCTGTCCGAAAAGGGTTCCCCCTCGAGTTTCCTTTTTTTTTTTACAACTTTTCCCCTTTCTAAAAGTTGTGTGTTAGGAGGTCTTGGGTGGTTTTCGTAGGTCCTTTTGCAAATCCATTTTCAACTTTCGCCTTCGAGGTGCTGTCCCCCACAGCTATTTCGCACGATTGTCCTTTCTCCAGCCCGTTTTTTCACCCCGGTTTCCCCCGTGTTTTTTCACCTTAGAGGGAATGCAATGAAGAGATAAACTTGCGTGGTTCTTTGTGGCACCCTTTTGTTTTTGCATTGGTTCTTGCCCGCTCCCCTGATTTCCCCCCCCGGCCAACTTCCGATTGACGATGGTTCTTCCAGTTTTTCCTTGGCGATTATGCCCTGGTTTGGGGGATTCTACGACCTGATACCCCCCTTGGGGTATGCCCCTAGTCTGGGTTATTCTCGTCCCTGAGGATTTCTGTTGTTTCTGGTCTCGCTGGAATGGCTTTTGTATCCATTATGTCTCTTGCTACACCATTGCACCCCGTGTTCTGCGCCCCCTTTTGTTTTTCTTCCTTCCAACACTCCGTTTGGCACCCAAGCTTCTTGCTTTGGTTGGCATGTGGACACCCGGTTACGTAGTTCCCTCCCCCCCCAACACCCACCTGATTAGATTTTTCCTTGCCCTTCTTCTTAACGGGATTTGCTAGAAAACCCTCATGTGTGGGCGCGGTTTTGGCCCGTTTTTCTTTAGGCCCGACTTCCTCACTACCCCCCGGCTCCAATGGCGTTTACCCCCGTTGCACAATTCCCGGTACCGGACTCGGGTTTTCTTTTCCCCTCCCACTCAAGAATCCGGCGTTTCTTGATCTACTTTTCGACGTTTTCCCTTGTCCCCTCCGAGTACCAAGTAGCATCCACGTGAGATGCCAGGCTTACCTGGGGGCGACCGTCCCCTCCTCATGTCTTTTTTGTCCGGCCCTTCTTCTTTCGCCTTCCCCCCTTTACAGCGAGAAGCCGCCTTTGTGGATATGTGGCTGGTTCTGGTATACGACTATTTCCTGTTCGCCATCTTCAGTCAAGGACCCAAACCCCTTTCTCTTCTTTTTCTCTGTTTACTCGACCCCTGTTCCACTGGTTGATTTAATGGGACCTGGAGCTTTCCCCTCCCGCTCAACTGTACTTTCGCCCCACGTTTTTTGATACCAATGTTTTGCCAGAGTAATTTTGATTCAAGGCTCTCCTCCACATCTGTTTCTTCCCTTGACTCCCCCCCAAGGGTTCCCCTTCTTTTTTTCTTCGCCCTTTTTTTCCGTCTCTGGATTGAGAGGAAGGCCGCTGTGTAGGGGCGTGACCCACCGTTGTGCAGTTCCCAACCTTCTCTTGCAGATGTCATCGGCTTCCAATCCGCTGATGTCTTTTTCTCCCGGGGTCTTTTTGGTCTCCGGTTTATTAGACCACTCAAAAAGTTAAAATTCTTTTCCCTCCCCGCACCTTCCGAGATGTCCTTCTCTCTTTCCCCCCCCCTTTCGTCAATCTCTATTTTGCCTTTACTCCTTTTCCGTTGTGTTTTTTTTTGAGATTATTCTCCAGGGGAAAGATCGTGTTTCGTCTCGTTTTAATGGATGGGACCGTTTTCCTTTTTGCGTGCTCTTCTCAACATTTGAGACGCTAAGTCCCCCCATTTCCCCCCCAGCGTCTTTTTGAATTTTCTGTCTGTGGCAAAAATCTGACATCTCCGTTTTCCCAGGCTTCTCTTCCTTTCAATGATCCCCCTTTCCCTCCCGTCAATCGTGACAGGCGGCTGCTACCCCTTCCTCTTTGTTCAATTCGTCCCCTCACACAGATGCGACGCCTTTGTCGTCCCGGGTCTACGTACATGTTCGGGGCTGCGCCTTTAGACGGTATTGTCAGGGGCTTCGCTTGGTCCCCCTCCCGCACCGTGTGAAATTGTTCCCAGAGTCCTCCCGTTCCTCGTGATTTGGGTATTTTGATTGCCTCTTTCAGGAATGCCACTCGTAGACTGGAACCCCTCCCTCACCACTCCCCATCTTTTTTTTTTTTCTTCTGCTTTCCCTCCCTCCGACAGCCTGACTATTGTATGGGGTTCCGAAAAGACTTTATGCTAAGTGGACTTCTCCCCAGGCTTTCTGGTCAGCTTCCTGTTTCGGGAGGGATTTTTTTTTACTCTTCCGGTCTCAATGGTCTCGCTCATTTACGTTTTTTTGGGGCCGTCCCATCACCGGCTGGCCTGTTACAGGTTTTCCGTGGTGGTTCCCTCTTTTTTTTTTTTTTTGCTTTTCTCAGCTTGGTCGCTTTTGGTTTTTTTTTTTCTTCTTGTTCTCAGAACACGGACAACCGTTTTGTACACGTGAATGTTTTTTCGATCTTCGGTCCTCCCCGGATGTGTGCCACGGAAACCGCGTGTTTTTTTTTTTTTTTTTTTTTTTTTTACATAGAGGGTTATTTTTAGGCGATCGTACAAGGTTTCCCCCATTTCCCTATCAAAGATATGTGGGAAAAAGCGGTTTGTTCTTTCGCCCTTTTTCCTTTTTTCGTCCAAGGTTATTGTAAAGCAGGCTCCCCTCTTTCTATTAGAAAAGGAGTACCAGGGCCACACTTCTTACCCAAAGTGTCCTCAATCCCCTGGAGACCCACTTTTTGCGAGAGGCCTCCCTCCTTCGCTCGGCTTCTGGAGAAGTCTCCTTTTTTGAGATTTTTTTTCTGAACTGGTCCAAACATCGCAAGGCGGTAATGTTTGTTTCCCCATTTTTCTCTTTCACTCCCCTACTCCCTTCTTCTTGGTCGGACCCCCTCCCCCTTACAAGGGTAGGCGGCCTTTCTTCCTGCTGATTTTCCCCCCCGTCTTTTGTTCAAATTTTCTCTGTCTGACCTGAACAAACGGGAGGTTTTTTCTTTTTTTTCTTTAATTTTTTCAATAGTTTTTTTCCTCCTCTTTCTCGCTCTACCTTATACCAAGTTTTTTTTTTTGGTCCTAGTTTCGGGACCTGCCCTCTCCACCCCCCCCCATAACCTTCCTTTTCTTCTTTTTTCCCACACCGTTTTCACGTTGGACAACTGCCTTTTCTTTTGACTTCGTAATGGTGGGGGTCTTTAAAGTCCACCCGTTGTCCCCCCCTGGTTTGTCATCTGGGCCCTTTTTTCTCCATCGTCTTGGGCGGGGGGTCCTCGTGGGTTTCGTTCGGTTTTTTTTCTAAGCTCCTGTCTCCCCCCGGTGAAGGAAGGATAATGCCTTCTCTATTCCATTCTTGCATATGAAAGGTCGGTGATGCTCCTCTTCACGCTGGGAAAAACCGCCCTTTCTCATTGTCGCAAATTGGGAAGACCGGGAAGTCGAACCCCCCCCCCGCTTTGTGTGAGGATTGGTATTGTGATCCTTTTGATTCCACCCCTTTTGTGACGGGACGGGAACTTTTCGCCTTTTTGTCCACGGCACATCGCCGCTTCGCAATCCTGGGCCCCAAATTTTTTTTGACCCTTTTTTTTCCTTTTGGTAACTTGAACTGAAATATTCGAGGTCCGACGGTTTTTTTAGCTTCCCCGCTTTAGGGACATGCGCTAGGCAGTTTTTTTTTTGTTCCTGATTCCCGTCCGAGGGACGGACCATTAATGGGCACTTTTCAGTGCGCTTTTTTCTGTACCCTTTCTTGGGAAGAAAAACGTGAGCTTCCGTAAGCTGGTGTTTCCGTTTTTTGTGTTACATATCTGCGCCTGGTCGGGGCCGCAGGGTTGTCTCTTCTTTTTTTTTTCCCGGAAAAAGTTGCAGGGTGTCTGTCCGCGGGGTGGCTGTCCCTGGACCGAGCGCAAGGTGGTAGGTTCATCTTTCTCTTGTCCCCCCCCCTCATAGTTTTGCTGGGTGACTTTCCCGGACACCGCGTATTTGGTTTCTTGCCCTTGCCCGCATTCGCCGTCGCGCGCACCCACTCCCCTCATCCCGTGTTAAGGAAATATGACCATCCATTCGGACCCCCCCTCCTTCTTTTCTTTCCGGCGCATCTACGATGCTATACGGGTTAAGGGTATGACCCCCTTTGGATCCCGTCTTCCTGGGCTGTTGATTAGTAATTACTGGAAGGGCCCAGCGGGGATTCAGGTTTTTCCTTTTCCTTCTACCTCCCCCCTTTTCGGAACCGCATGGGGAAAGTGTTCTTCTTTTTTACCCCTTTCCATTCCTCCGGTCCCGTTGCCTGGCCGAGCGTTGCCCATTCACGTCTATGCAGATCCCC
>Ga0179593_1506667_pt1 | contig 35616 bp, 60 predicted proteins | sample CZODoug2_1_08_16_FD_185931 | JGI IMG/M metagenome (GOLD analysis project Ga0179593, IMG submission 185931) | Vadose zone soil fungal communities from Angelo Coast Range Reserve, California, USA - CZODoug2_1_08_16fungal (PacBio error correction) | ecosystem: Environmental > Terrestrial > Soil >... | reverse complement strand
CCACGATGAATCCACTAGGGTTCCTTATTAATAAGTGAAGATGGCCGTGTATCACCCCCCGATGACTGAGGGTAATCACACCTACTGCATGTTTACAATCCTCACCCTACCCGAAGTCCCTATCCCTTTTGACCTTACCTTCTCATCTTCCCAGTAGCCTTACGCACTGGTCTCCCTCCTCCTGCAAGGAGTTCCAGAAGAGACTCGAGCTTTACCTGAGTATTCTTTCTCCTCTTTCCCCATATTATCTTACTTCCCCCCCCCCCTTACTCAGCCCCTATCCGAACCCAACGTCCTCCTCATAAGATCGAATCTGCATGCCCATTCCGATTAAGCCATCCCTTTTCTCGATCTACCTCCCCGACAGCCCGTGCACATCCAACGTACACCCAAGCCGCCTTTCCAACTCATGGGTTTAAAATCCGCCCCCGTCGCGCGCACTTAACCCCCAATTTTCAAAAACGCAGTTTTTTTTTCCCCCCTCAACATTCCCCCCCCCACCGTCCCCTTGCCTTTCCTCATGGATGGGTGTCATTCCATACGGTGCCAAGTAATACCAACAGCCTGCATTTTCCCCCCCTTTCCGACTCTTTCGCACCCCCCCCAAACCCCAAGATAGCTTTTCACTCCTCCATCCCCACTCGAAGCACTCTTCCTGCGCAGTCCACAGGATCCAGGTCAATCGCCCATATTTTAGGAGAACGTTTCTGTTTTGAAGCAAACTCTCACACCCCTTCCCCCTCATTTTCACCTATTTTGAACCCCTTTTTTATTCTCAAGGAAAGATCTTAGTGGTTTTTTCTCATATACCTTCCGTTCCCCATTACCAATGCAACAAAGTGTCCCACATATCTTTCCCTTTTATCCTGGGCCCCCCTTTCCCTGTCGCCTCACCCCGACCCCTATTTTCGGTTTTTTACCAGAAGCTCCATTTTTACCTGTTCGACGGGGATACGAAGCTGCCCCACTTCTTAGCCTTGCCCCGTCTCTCCCCCCCCCTCCCTGGGATCCCCCTCAAGCTTCCTTTCTTTCCATTTAGACTTATACCCGTGATGCCCCCCCCATCCCCCCGAATCCTGAAGATGGACCGTCACGGTCTACTCAGAAATCAAGCTCCACACCCCTACCCAACAGCCTTTTTTCTTCCCCAGCCACCACTCCACCCCCAGTTGTCTATCACCCCTCTTCTTCCCCACATGTTTTCTTCCCCCAGCCCCCTTTTTTCTAACCCAAGAGGTCCATCTCTTTTACCTGGATTCTACCACGCCTCTCTTAGCCAAAATCCTCGCCCATCCTCCTTGTCTACTTCACTTTTTGTATCTTTTTCCCTCCTCTTGTCCACCCTACCCTTTCCATTCCTTTTCCGCCCTCTGCCCACATCCCTATTAGTTTTGAAACAGTACCTACAATTTTTTCTTCACACCTCTTCCCGCGACCCCCCCCCTTTCCCCTTTTCTTAGTATTGGAGGTTTTCTCTCCTGCTCGCTCCACCCTCGACCCACTAAGAGGTGCAGTCCTGGTTCCAACCTTTTTCAACTTCCATGATCTCCCTCCAAGCGAAGCCTCAAGGATTCCCAAAAAGATTACATCACACATCTCCGCACAGGACTCCATCGATGCGTCCCTCCCCCCACCCCTCCCCCCTTCCTAGCACTCCCCAACTTTTTTTTTCATCCTTCTTTCCTTGCCCATTTTTTTTTAGGCAGGTGAGCCCAGGATGGGTGGAACTATTCCGCTTTTTTCACACCAACGGTCACCGTTATTCCCCCTTCCACCCATGGCGGCCTTTCCCTCACCCTCCACATACTCTTCTTTTCCCCCTTATGGAGAACCAATCTGTGATTGGACTAGTTTCCCAACATACCCGCTTCTTTGCGAGAGCCCACCGCAAGTCTTAATATCTGTTTCCTGAGCGGGCCCCCCCCCTCCCCCATAATTGTCTCCCCCAACATTTACTCACCCCCTCGTTTAAATAGCGAAATCGCGAGCCCCTCTACACCAACTACAGGGTCCCAGCGCTTACTTCCCAGCCCCCCATTTCCCCACCTCCCCATCATTTGTCATGCAGGTACGAACTTTATGGACAGCCTGGAAAGATTCCCTCAAAGTCTAGGACGCGTTAGAGCACGCCTTGGTGCAACTTTGATTAATCACACTCACCCCCAAATTCTTTACCTCCCTTCCTTATCAACGTCACCCTTTTCCTAATATGCCCATTCCATTCACCCCCTGTATTATGGAAGGGTTTTTAGCCGAATTTTTGGTTGCAGCTCTCAGTCAAGAAGAGGTATATCCAGCCCTCCAAAGTTACTTGCCCCCTCTTTCCCTTCTTTCCAATCCCTTGAGGGGCCTTTCCCTGTCTTTCTCCCCCTTTCCACTCCCTTTCCTTGCATTGGTAGGCTCCGACGGGTCGTCGTTATCCCATGTTGAGGCGGGTCACGCTTGACTTTCCCCATTACAAAGGGCCCATGCCCCCCCCCTCAATAACCCACTTGCCCCTTTCCCCCTCCCCAGCACCTCACCCCCCGTCCCGTCCTAGCTTATCTCCCCGAATGTTGAGGGTTGGTGACTCTTGATTGAACTTAAGTTTTTCCCTAGGTCCTTCCTGTTTCATTACACCCATACGGTGCTTCCACCTTCCTCTTTGACCCTGCCCCTGCCAACGGTATACCTTTTTTTCGCTTCGTTTTCCGATTTCCAATTTGAAATGTGGTTTTCGGTTTACTACTTGGGACGTTGGTCTTCCTTCTTTTTTTCTTTTTTTTAGCCCCTTTACATCAATGTGTATTTGTTACTGGTTGGTCAAGCACCCACTTACGGTCTTACTCTGTCATTCAACGTCTTTCCAATTTCGTCTTTCCCTTCCCCAATATGGAACCAACCTTTATCTCTATCGCTGGACCTTTTCATCTTCCTTCCCACGATTTACTTAACCAAGACTTCCACTCCCCCCCCACTCTGCTCTCTCTCTCACATCACTTTTTATCTCTCTTAGCGTTTTTTAGTCCTTTTTAGTTTTCTAGTCTACCAAGTTTTTTGGTCTCTTCTAAGTTTCTCCCCGAAGAGCTCCCTTACCTCGACGATAGTACTAAGTGATTCTTTTATTTTAGTCGTCTTTTTATCTTGTGGTTCTCCCAATCTTCATCTGATAGCTTGTAGAGTTGACTTACAATCCCCGATCTCTCAAATTTTTGATTTCCCCCCTCTTGGACCTTTCACCGACACCTTTTCTCCTCCTTTCTGTCCTTACCTAGACGTGTGGTTTGCTGTGCTTGCACATTTCTCACTCCCCATCTCCATGTTCGTGGCTGACTGCAGAGGAGTCTACTCCCCCTCCGCAATCACCACAAATTTCCCTCTCCCTAGGTCCCCCCAGCTCCCCGGCATTCCCAGAGGCACCTCTCCAAGCAAGTCAAAATAGAAGGCCGATTTTCCCGCACCTTCTGTTTATGAGTCCCTCCCTCTCCTCTCGCACTCTCTCTTTCATCCTTGCGTTCACCAAACTTATATATCTTCCCCCCAAGGAATAATTCTTTCCTCCATGGGGTTTTGTGGTTAAGGTTTTTCTTTTTAATCGCCTTCCTCTTTCTTTCGGGGTTGCTTGCTGCCTTTCCCTTTCCACCATCCACCCGGGCCCCGTCTCCCATTGAATGGGATTCAAGATAGAAAAAAACACCAACTGACATTTCGTATTCGTTTGTCGACCTTTCCTCCGAACATCCAGTTCCCCTCTTTCTTTTCCCCTAATCTTTCAGATCTTCCTCCTATTGTTTTGTTTTTAGTTGTTTTTGCGGGGACCCCCCTTCGACGTTCGATGGAAGGCAACCCCACCCCCACCTACTCTCTCATTCCCCCCTTCTAATAATTACGGACACTGAGTCCCTCGACATAACCTGGGACATTGAGAAGCGTTCCCCGCTGCGTGTAGTCGGTCTCACCATCTAAGGAAGCTAAGTACCTCCCTCTTTCAACTCATTCCACTTCAGCGTCCACCCCCCCCCCCAACCCTGGTTTAATCACTGTACAAATGGTTACACCCTATCTGGGACGTCTTCTTTTCCTCTCCCGGGACCCTGCTTTAGAGATGCGCCACGCCCCTGCCTTTGATTTCGTTTCTGACAGTCATTTTTTCAAGTCTTTGTCGGGTTTTCTCCCTCCATTCCCGGTTGGATTCGTATCCTTACTGATTCCGGTTCCTTTTGCCTCCCCAGATAAATTATATTTCAGTCCCCCCCCCTCATGGGTTTCCCATACCTTTTTTCACCCCTTCAATTATATGTGGAGGTCTTGCCTTCCTCATTTGGATGGTCAATCCGTCTTGCCCCGTTTGACCCCCATCCTTGCTTTTTAACCACTGCAACGGGGTGATACTCATGCTCCCCCTCCCTGTGTCTTCTCCTTCTTTTTTCCGGGACCTTCTTCATTTCTGGCTGCTGGAAAGTTTTTCTTTGTTCTTAATGTGCTTGAGTCGTCTTTTTCGTTAGAGACCGGAAGATTCCGCGGGTTTTTTCATTGACCTCTCCTTCTTGCCGGTTGTATGCTTCATGAATTGTCCCCCTTCTGCCACATCTGAGTTTAGGATTCCAGGTCCAGTCGTATCTGACTTTTCCCCCTCCTCATACCAGACGAGCAGGGGATTATGAGATGGGTTCTGCCTCCCACCCGGCGCTTTCTTACTGGGTTCTTGCTTACTCTGTTGGGCTAGGACTTTGTGCTTTCTCTGGTTATGTCTTCTTCCCCAAGGTTGGTTTCTCTTCCAATTGGATTGCTTCCAACGGCGGTCTCTTCTCATGTGGGCGGCAACCAAGCTCTTCTGCCCTCCTATATTCAAGTTAGTGAGGCCCCTTGTTTGAGCCCTGTTTTGACGGTTTTCAAAACAGCTGGTTCCTTTCCTGGGTTGATAGTTGACCTGGGTTTTCGTGTTCTTATCCTTTGTCATACATGTTTATTGGTTTTCTTTTGTTCTTCCCCTCTGTTCTAGAGTCCTAGAAGTACAGTCCCTTTCTAGTGTTTTCCTTTATTCGCGATTTAGTTTTTCCCTTTTATTCCCCTCTGCCACACTTTTACCCGTCTTGCAATTTTTCTGTTCTTCTTCTCCCGGGCGGGGGACTGGAGTACTCGACAGTTACCTTTCCCCTTCTCGGTAATTGCAGGGACTTCTTATTCCTCCCTTTGGCTGTCGTGGCACTCACAAACCCCCCTTTGTTCAGTTATGCCCCCATATGTCCTGTTGGCGTTCCTTATCCGTAGGCCCTGGCCTTCTTCCATTCCCCCTTTTTTCCCATTGACGTGGCATCTTACAATGACTTTCTGTTACTCCCATGCCGAACTTTAGTCCCTCTCTACTCCCCACCAGAGATAGTCATTTGACCTAAAATGTGGCCCCCTGTTATTTTCTCATCCCATTTTGAACCGTGTTCTTTGCTAGACTGTTATTTCCCTTCCCCCACTCCAACTTAACCCCCTCTTATTATTTCCTATCTAACTGCGCCCTTTTTTTCTCATGTGGTCCTGGTCCTGCACTGGGCTTTGGATTGGATGTCTCCCAGTCCTCCTCGCTCTTATATTGATCTTGGGGACTTATGGGTGATTCATCTGCGCTCTTTTACTCCCCCATCCAAGTTTCGTCGTACTGTCATACGTTTTTCATTTGTGATTGCCCTGAATTCTGCGTCAGTTGCATACGCCCCCCCCCCCCCCCTGTTTTTGATGATTCTTAGATACCACTGTCCCCCTTTCTCTGATGAGGTTCTTTTGGATTTATATCTGGTGTTTTTTTTTTTATATGCTTTCTCGCTACTCTGTTGTGCATCCTATCTTACCTCTTTTTTTATGTTTTGATTTTTGGATGTCGCGCTTCGTCTTTAGGACTGAGGTTCCTTTCACTCAAGGGGGATGTTCTCTACTTACGCTATATTCTCACCTTTTCTCCCTCTGCAACGGATTTTGAGTTTTCATCTCTTGATGTTTGAGAATGATGTCCCAAAGCTTTTTGTACCCGGATTGGTGACTTTTCCCCCCCTTCATCTGCCTTTTTCTTACCATCGCAAGGTTTGGTGTTGTTGATGAACGTCGTTCGTCCGGTTAGGTCCCCTCCTGGATTCTTTTACGTGTTCTCCTCTTTTTTCCTCTCCGGTGTTTGGTATTTTTTATGTCCCTAGGTCCGGTCCTTCTTTTCCTCCCTAACAGGACGTATAGGCAGTTTCCCCCCCTCCATTATGCTGCTAGGGTTCCCCCAGGCAGCTCGGTTTCCCTTCCACCACCACCGAAGTCACCGGACTTGCCTCATTTTCACTACTCCCCTCCTCCCCAAATCCTTTCCTACTCACGTTACTTTCTTGTCAACCTTCTTTCGCTAGAGCGGTTTTGTGAGCTCTTCTCCCTTTTTTTTTCACGATTCCCTCCTCTTGCTCCCACCACCTTTCACAGATCGGCCACCCAATTAAATCGGACTCGGCAGTAGGTCTGCCCCTTTCTCTCACCACAGAATATCGTGACTAAAAGAAAATCCCATGAAATTATTCGACCCAAAAACCGAAACCCCTCTCCCTTGTATTTTTTCAATCAACGGGATTTTCCTCTTGTGACCCCACTTCCCCTGCCCAACTTGGAGCGCTCCCTTAAAAATAAGTCCAATAATCATATTTTTGTGCCCAATCAAATCCCTGCCCCCCGTCCTGCATGGTTTTTTGTTCCTTTTCCTTTCCTAAAATGCCCTTTCCCCCTCAGCAACTTCCAACCTCCTAGCTGCACCACGAGCTCTGAAGCCGCTCATTATCCCCAACCCCCATGCATAGCGCCGTTACAACAAATTGGTCGCAATCCGAAATATAGGAGGCGCCCGTTTATGTGGAACTTCCACACCATAATACCTTCTCACCAGACTTTCAACTCAGTTTAACCCCACCTTGGCCCAATTCTCCCAGTTACTATATATGCGGATTATCCAGTCCACTCTCCCTTTAGAGTTCGCATCTCCTTCCTTATTCTGCCCTTTCTCCATTTCCCCCCACCTTTTCTGTGGAAAATGGAGAATCCAGTCAATTCCCGAGCCGGCCCACCAGCCACAGCGTCGTCCGACTTTCTAAGACCCCGATGACTTTTCTTACCTGACTGGTCCCCCCTATCCCCCAGCCCCTTCCACCCCTCAGTGGAACTTCTCCCTGCTCGACAAACTCTTTTCTCCCCCTCAAGACATACTAACCCCTTAGATTTCAGAAAGGTCTGCACCCCCCCCTCTCCTACCCAGCAGAATCCCTGTTCTTCTTCTTTCTCCTCCTCCCCTCCCACCACTCAAACCCAACAAATCGCCATTTATCCCGAATACTCCCCCAAGTGGTCTCACCGATTTCATCTACCATTGAACAACGAAACGTCTTTCACACCTCCCTTCGGAGCTCTCTCCTGGATTACACTCCGCTTAGCCTTCACACCATCTCCTTAAGTCTGCTTTTCTCTTTTCCAGTGGCCTTTTCTCCCATCCCTTTGGGTCCCACCCCCTCATTCCTCCCATTCCAGAGCCCCAACCCCAAGCAGTTCACTCAGTTTTTTAGGTACCACCCCTCGTTTTTGAAGGACTTTTCCCCCTTTCTGAGGATTGAGAGGGTCCCCTCCCTACTCTCCGCCCCCCCTCCCCCTAACTCAGGTTTTCCGCCTGTGAAAGAGCTGCTTTTTTTCAAGCATACAACGCACGCGTCGACCAAGGAAGTGTCGCTTTCCCACCAGTCATCCCTATCCCAGCATCCTAGATGCATCCTTCCTCCCTCCCTTCAAGATCCTTCACAATCAGAGGAGTTTCCCGCAGTCTTTTTTTTTTCTCTCTGAGCACCAGGAGTACGATTTGTCCCCCCCTTTACTTGGTGGGCCGCACTTCCTGATCAACCAGGTGTCATACAGACCCAGAAACATTTCCTCTTTTCCCCACCCCCTTTTTCGGGGCAACACATCTTTTTGATTTTTGACCTTTTTCACCACGAGCCGTCTGGGGACCTGATCCACTACTCCCCCAAGTTTCATGCTTTTTACTTCGCGTATCAGGGTCATTCCCCCCTTTTTAGGACCCAATCCTCCACCCGCTTTCCATAGGCCTTTTCTCCCCAGACTGTCAGGTTCCCAGGGCGGAAAGTTCTACGACTCCCCCTTCCATGCCCATCAGTTTTACTCCCCTTGTACCGGAAAGGCGTTGTTTACACATTTGTTTTGCCCACCCTTTTTAGGGAGCATTCCTTCACCCTATGGGATACTCCCCTCCACAACCCTTTCCGTCTTCACGCCTTCACGGCCCACTCTCGCCTTCACACCCCTGACTGAGTCTGAAGTGTTCGACAGATATTGTTTCTTACCCCCGGTCGCGTCGCGCCCCACATCCGGTCCCCTCCCTCCACCCCCATTCTGCCAGGCGAAATTTCCAGGCACTCCCAGATTTTTCACTCCACTGGGAGTCTTCCTTCCACCACTTCCCCTTTCTGATCATTTGAGGTGCTTCTTTTCGCTTCTTCCACCCCCCTCTCACATCCAGGTGGATGTCGTTTTTCGTACCGTTCATTTAAAAAGGTGACCCAAAGACCCCTCCGAACCGTTGGTCCTTATTCTCCACCAAGAAGCCGACACCACCCCCCCCCTTCCCCATCAGCAAGAAGTCCTGGGTCCCCCTCGTATCAGGAGGTCCTCTTTCCTTTGAGGACGCCCCCTCTCCTAGAGTGAGCTTTTAGTGAGGCATACTGGTTTAATCCCCAACTCGTTACTTTTTCTTTTAGTTGTATGGCCTTCTTCCCGATTAGCCACCCCCCCCCCCCATATTTGTATAACGGTTTTCTTTTCTTTCGACCGGTACCTTTTTAGGTGTCTGTTAATCACATCATTAGTGCCTCTTGTGGTTGAGAAAAAACCACATTTTCCTCGTTTTTTATTTTTGGGGGATAATCATCGCCCCCCAACCTGTACTTACTCTCATTCAAGTTCACTTGGAGCTGACAGTTCCCAAAAGTTTATTCCTTAACCCCCTGTATCATCATCCCTTGGATTTTTTTTTTTTTTTTTTTTCTCTCTTTTTTTTTTTTTTTTTTTTTTTTTTCTCCCTCTTTCTCCCCCCAGAGACCCTCTAAACCCCCCACCCTCTTGTATCTCTACTACAACTCACTACTATTTCTAGTTGGTCTGCCTCTTCTTCCGAAGTATATTAAGGCCCCCTTATGTGTTGTCTCTCTTCAAGATATTTTTTCTCCATTTCTTCCCTCGAGATCTTCTTTCCTTTTTTGATGCCTTTAGCCGTTTCACTCTCTGTGTTTCTCATGAATCATGTTAAAGTAAAGTGGAGTCAGGCTCCTTTCAAGCCCCAATCCTCCATTTTCTTTCTACATCTTTGGGACATTTCTCCTCCCCCCCACACTTGGCTTCCCCTTGAATGAGGTTTAAGTCCAGATCTGTTTTTTTTGAGTTCCCCCTAGAACAGTACCCCTTCGACAACTGTGGTTTTAAAATCATTCTTCCGAACACCATCCCACCCCCCCACCAAGTTTAATTTTTTAATCGGTCCCCCCCCCCAGTCTCCCACCCTTCTACCCAGATTTGGCCCCCTATTCGAACTTCCCAATTATGGACGTCCTTGGGCTTCACCCCCTATTGGTAAAGTTGAGACCCAGATTCCTTCCTTATCCCCCAGTCTATTCTAAGTGTTCGTCTGTCACACTTCTCTTTCCCCTTTCCTAGGTCATCTTGTCCAACAAGTCTTTCGGCTGGGGGAACTTTTTGTCATTTTTCCTTACGAATTAATTTCTTGCCCTTGTTGATTTGTGAAATTTTACTTGGCCAATCCCTTCTTGTTTGACACGACCTTTACCACCTTATCTCTCCAGAGTTTTCCTCAATAGCTCCTCCCGCCGTGCCCTTATTAGGGGCAAGCGCCCCCCTTTCCCTTGCCCCATTGTTTTTTTGTCCAACCTTTGCTCTTGCGACCCCGTTTGGATGTTGGCATTTTTCCGGTCCTCTGCGTCTGCTTCCTCTCTCCTGCCCCCCCCTCCTCTTCTCACAACCTTATCAACCCTCAGGTATTTTTTTTTCGTGTATAGCAAACTTTTTTTCCTGCGGCTACGGCGTTCCCGCAATTTATTTTTTTATTGTTGTATTTTTTCCAAGCCCCCCCATTTTGCAGTCTCTTTCCACAATCCCCCAACTGATTTTTTTGACAATTTCCAGTTTTCCCAACCAAGGCTCTTCCCTCCCCTTTGCATGAATTAGTTTTTTCTTACGGCGGTACTACGTTGGCCCACCCATGCAAGTCAGCTTACCCCTCTTTTGTACCCCTTTTGCCATTCGGCACCGTGTTGCCTTCCCTCATATTTTTTGACGAAGGATTTTTTAGGTTGGAGTCTTCCCGCACTCAGTCCATGGCGGAGTTCTTCCATCTTTGTGGCAGTTTGAGGGCTCGCCCCTCACTTTCTCGTATTTTCACCCGTCCCCCTCCCACTCTGTTTCACCCAATCCCACTGTCTTCCCTCATTCTTCAACTAGGGTTCATCTGGCAAGGCGCCCCCCTTTTTAGGGGACCGGTGTCCCAGTGCCGATCCTTTTGTTTGTATACCCCCCCTCTTCTTTCCCCTGTTGACCCACCGTCAGTCATCGGGTGTCCCCATTTCTCCCCCCCTCTTCTGCCCCTTTCCATCACTTTTTTTTGTTCCTTTTTTCCCCTTGGTGCTTTTGACACTTGTTCATGTGTTTTTCCGATGACGCATCCGCACCCTCTTGAATGTTCTTCCTCAGTGAGTATGGATTTCTCTTTCAAGGTTACGATTGGGGCCCTCTCCCTTCCTTCTCCGGACCTGGCGTTTTTTTGTTATGAGTCATTATACAGTGCCGGTATCCCTTTTTTTCCCCCCCTTTCTGCTTAGGATTTCCTCTTAGGTGGCGGCGTGCCGTCATTTCTTCCTCTCCCTACCATTTCTTTGTGTTTCACGAGGTGGGACACCTCCAAGGGGAGTCTTAAGGGGTTTTTTCTCCGGTATCTTTGGGCTTCTGCCTGTTGTGGGCACGAATATTAGGGCACTTTTCACCCCTTTTAGAAGTCCCACGTTGCTTGCCCCTCCCCCCGGTGTACAGGTTTTTTAGGATCGCTGTGGCGGCCATAAGCGGTCCTTTGGCTTTCTCCCATATCTGAAGGGTCCCCTGATTAATTTCTCTTTTTGTTTCCCTCCAGTTGCCTTTGCAGTCTGACCATCAATCTTTTTCTCCCGAATGCTTTTTTTTGAGGTAGACCCTTGTGGTGTCTTTTTCTAGATGGCGTTTTCCCCCATTTTCGGCTTTTGCTTGTTTTTACAGCTTTTGTGAGCTTTATAATTCTTCTGTCTGTCTCCGAGTCGTATCCATTTCCCTTATTTGCGTTTCCTGTGAAGCTATGGTTGGGCGCTCTCCCCTCTTTCATTTTCAAGAGGCACGTGATGTGCTTCTTTTCACGGACAGCTTGTTTGTCCTGGTCGCACCTTACTTGGTTTTCTACCTGAATTCTTGCGGCCTTATTTTTCGTCATCATCCGATCTCCTTTGACTTCGGTTGGACTTATTTTTTCCCCGCCCTCTGTACTCTTTGTGTATCCGCGAATTTTTTTTTCCCCCTTTCCCATTTCTATATTGGCCAATACCGTGGTCATTTAATCCTTTCCTTTGTATTGCCACAAGGCGGAGGTACTCACTTCGTTTTACCCAGAGATCCACTTCTTTTGTGTTCTTCATGTCACCAGTGTTTTTCTCCCACTTCTTCCCCTTTGGGTGAGTAGTATGAGTGTCTTGCCTCACCCCAGACCCCGTCTTCCTCCTAGATGGACTGATCTTTCCCCGCTCTTCTAGGTGTTCTATCTTCCATATGCATTGTGATTTGTATCATGCTCTTCAGTCGCTATTGTTTTCCCCCAATTTTTTGCATTCAGGTTCTGATTCATTTATTTCATTCTATGCGTATTCATGCCCTTCTTCTTCGAGGCCCCTATCCTTTTTGACAATTTTTTCAGACAATTAGATGTCTTTTCCGGCCTCTAAGATTTCAATTCCACCTTTCTACCTTGGTTTTTTTCTTGTTCTCTAGATCCACATTTGATTGCCCCAAATTTATTTTATTGTTCGTTCTTCTTTGTCCTCTGTCTTTTCGCTTTCGGTTATCTTTCCGATCCAAATGAATTGAAAGATATTGGGCTTCCCTCTTGACTTGTGTTTCGTCTCTTCTTTGCTTTGTTTGACTCCGTATCCGTCTGATAGGGACACTTTTTTTCTGCTTTTCCGCTGCTTCTCTTCTCGGTTCGACCCATCCCTTTAGTCTTTACTCCCCTTTCATGATTTTTCTTTCTACTTTTTCAAATTCCCTTTGACGAGGAGATGGTGATTACCCCGGAATTCCCTTGTGGATAGGACCCCCACTCTCCTTACCGTTTTGATGGGCCTTTTTTTTTGCCTTCGGTAATCTGTCTCCACTTTAAGGAAATTTCTGTTCTCTTTCTTTTTTTCTTTCCCTCCTCCGTTGTTTTTTTGAGCTTCCCACCGTCTGCTTCACGTTTTTCCTTATATTCCCCTTCTTCGGGAACCTCACCCCAAATCCACTTCTTCTTTCCTGGTTTCCCCTACCTCGTCACTCTTCCCCGGTTATCCCCCCCCCCTCCCCAGTTCCTTCCTTTACACAGCATTCACGATCCCTGTATGCCCCCCCCCTTCCTTCCTTTCCCTCCCTCTCATAAATGTCGGTCTCCAAGTTGAGGAACCTAGTTCAGCTGTTAATTTCTTCATCCCTCCTTTCCCTATATCGGCATTCCCCACCAACGTATCCTCGGATCGCCCCCTCCCACCCCTTCCCCTTCTCGCCCTTAATTTCGTCCTTCTCTTTTACGAAATTTGACTATCCCCCGATATTCCCTACCACCGACCCTTCCCCCCTTCAGTTTATTTTGACCCTTCCAAACGCAACCCCCCCAGCCGCCCTTTTTCCGACCTATTCGCTACCTATTTCCCCTTAAACTATCACACCCTTTTCTTCGAGACACTCCCAATCGTTCCCCAATACCCTCAATTGCTGCCCTCCCCCCCAAGGAACCCCAATAGACTTTCTCCCGCACCTTACTTTGGTTTCCTTTTCCCCCGAGGCCTCAAATGCCTAAACCCATCAGCCACTTTCCCCCCCCCTTCGCGAGTCACTTGCCCCCCAAAAGAGCCTTCCGTATGCCCCCACCAATGACAACTCCTTATTGTGCACGCTCCCTGCACCCACATGCTCCAACGGTCTTTTCCCCTTTTCCCGAGCCCTTCATGAATTCCCGAGCGAATCTTGTCTTTATAGAGGCAAAGTTCCCCCCCCACCCCTCTCATACTAATTCCACCCCAGATCCCCTGCGACAACTTGCCCATTTCCTGCCCAAGGAAGACCTCCTTGAGTTTCCCTTTTATCCCATGAATCGTCTACTTTTTCGCCCCATTGCATATACATCCAGTTTTCGCATCAATCAACTTCACTCATATCGGACATTGTGATCATTTTCCAACTTTCCCGAGCGACACCCTATCGTTGCTTCTCTCTTCCTCCTCTTCCGAACTCCCAAGGATTTTTTTTTGCTGTTATCCCTGGTCCACCATCTTCACTAAAAAACCCTAATATCACTTTCCCTTTTTCCACTGACGCGCCCCACAACTCTGCGTTCGTCCCCCCTCCCTCACCGTGCCCCTCTTACTTTCCTCTTTCCCTCCAAGTACCCCTAGCCGTTTTTTTGGTTAGGTAGACAAGTATTACTCTTTTTTTCCTTTAATGCTCTACTACTTCCGTTCAGCCTACCCCCCCCCCCCCCATAGCCATTCCCCCATTTGAGAAGTTCCACTCCACCAATGGTCCTTTCCCGTGTTGCATTCGCCACTGCTTCTGAGACCAAGAAACCACTTGCAACAACAGATTTACCCAACACTTCTGCCCCTTCGATACTTTTCAGAATCAACAAGCGCTTATTCGAAAAAATCTCTCCTCCCTTTTCTCCTCCCCTCCTTGGACTTTTTCATCCCCTCTTTGTTGTCGATGAACTCCCCTTTCCCCCACGAATACGCTTCACCCTAACTCACCGTTGGAGTTCCAACCCTCGTCCTCGACCCCTTGCTCACTTTCTTATAGGAGTTCGTTCTCCGCCGTCTCCTCTCCCCCCCCCTCGCACCCTTCCCCCTCTTTTTCTCCCTGGGCCACCCCCGATGCACCCCCTTCCAGTTAATACAACCGCCACAGTCGTTGACTAATTCTCCCCCCCGTCCCTCTTTCACTCCACGTTTTCACATCTTCCTCTCTTTCGCCTCCATTACACCCTTAAGCGCTATTCCCCCCAGAAAGTAGTTCTCCCTATTGGTTTGTGCAGCGTGTCTGCCCCCTTTTTTCGGGTTAACCAAGCAGCGCGTGCAACACTCGGAAATCGGTTCTCACCCCCCCCTGTTTCGTTCTACTTCCGCCCCCCCCTTCCTTTTTCTATGCTTTCAACAGGTGGCGGAAACCCCCTCTGGCGGTTTTCTCTCTGTGACACCTTGCCGTTTAGTTGTTTTTTTTAGCCCCCCGTCCCATCTTCGCATTTTCCTTAAGCCTGGCTCCCCTCCCTCCCACCTCTTTTGCTTCCCCCACCCTCTCCCGTTGTTCCCTTAAGTTTACAATGGCTCCCCCCTCCACCAAGTTCCCCAGTCGGCCCGTAACAACCATTCCCTTCCATTCAGGTCTCATGGCCCGAAGAGCATGTGGTGGAACACGACATGGACAAGAGTTGCCACTCCTTGCGTGTTTTGTGCTATCGGGCTCAAAACTTTTTTACCATAACAAACCCCTTTTTTTAACGACAATCATTTCTTTCTTTTTTTCGTACAGTCCCTCCTCTGCCTTTTTCCGTTCTGATAAGACCTATTTTTTTTCCGTTATTTTCCGCCCCCTCTTCACTTCTTCTTCTTTCTCTTCAGCCCACAACCTTCCCACAGCATTCTGATCTGTAACCTACCCTCAGAGGTGTACTTCACTGGTTTGATTAGACACCCTTTTTCCCCCTCCTCTTCATCGATGCTTTTCCTAGTCTGTTGTCGGTCCATTCCCCTATAACTTCAGGTCCTTCCCGCGAGGGCATTCCTTCACCTTCCAAGACCCCCGAACATCCCAAGGCATCGCATCACCCAAGAATCCCCTCCCCAGGTTCCCCTCCTTCCCCCTTTTTCTGACCCGGACTGATCATCTGGCGATCTCTTGCTCCTGCACATCTCGCGTTCCGATTTCGTATACACCCCTCTTGAAGGTTTCCGACCTTTGCTGCAAAATCTTCCCCTCTGACTTTTCATCCGGCCCCTCTTTTACCGGGGGCGTTGTTTTGTTCCGATCTTCCGGCCCCACTTTTTTTTGGGTACCACGGGGTTGTGAATTGGTGTTTACTCTCGCTTGTGGGAGGCCCTTTCATTAACCACCATTTTCCTGGTCTGTTCTTTGGCACTCCGTTCCCACCAACTTCTCTTTCTCCTTTTAGCCCCCTTCCAATTTTCTCCAGTGTGGACTTCCCCCACTCTGTACCACCCCTGTATATCCGATTTTTCCTTCCCTCCTTAGGACTCAATTTTTTGACTAAACACGATAAGGCCCCCACCTCTTTCTCCCGACTCAACTTCCTTTCCAAGTCTATCTCTTATCTCCCTCCCTTTGCATTAGACGTGTATTCGGCTTTTTTTTTTTTCCCCCCCCCTTTCTCCGTTGTTTTTTTTGCGAGCTTTTCTTATCCCAGGACCCCCAGAACGAATTTCGATGACCTTCGTAGGGATCGCTTGGGTAGGATCTCCATCTTTTTGAAACTCTTGTTCCCCCGTCAAGCTTGTTGACTCCTCGCTACTTCCCCAAGGCCCGCTCCATTTCTACAGTTTATGGGTCTCGGTTTCCAGAAGACAGTGAGAACTAACATCCCTCTTCCCGACCTTGTTTTTTACCCCCATTTCACCCCCCGCCTCCAATTTACCATGCCGAAATGTTTTTTTCTGCCCCACCTACCACCGTCTCTTCTTTCCCACTCTTCCCGACCCCACAAATCCGTAATCTCCCCCAATCTCACACCCAGGCCGTTTATTCACCCTCTGGTCACATTACCTCCCAAGACTTCACCCCCCTCTTATGTCACTTTTGCTCTTTTTCCCCTAAGTGTATAGCCCCCCCCCAGATTCTACTTCGCACTTTCTCTAGATACTGCGTCTTACGCACCTTTCTCTCTTCCCCCCTATAGTTTTGTCCCCAAGCGTCTTTTTCTTCCTTGTTGGTTCTTTTCCCCCCATTGTGAGGGCCACCCTTTGGTGATCTCTTACCTTTTTTTTTTTGCTTCTTTGCTCTTTTTCCCTTGCCCTGGGCACAAATACATACTTTCACCTTCCACCCCCTTTTACATTTTCGCGTTCTCTCCTCTAACTAGTCTCCCTTCTTTCCTTTTCCTATTTTGATCCCTTTCCTCCCCACCAGTTGACTTTGCCTCTTTTTTCTTTTTGACCAGCCATATTTTTGCTTTAATCTCGTTTTAGTTATTGCCTAACCCCTGTACTGGTTTTTCATGTGTCTCAATTTAGTGATTTAAATTCCGCCTTTCTTGCGAGACGGCCCACCTATCTTCTCCTGCAACTTCCTCCATAACTTTTCTGGCCTCTGAGGAGAATACCCCAATAAATTTCCTCCCGTCTGGCCCCCGTTTTGGTGAGCTACCACCCCCCATGAATACGTCCTCTTTTCCACTACTACAAGTCCTCACTTTTCCACTTGTTCCCGGCTGGCCCAACTTCGAGCCCTTGAAATGTCAAGATTAAGCGGCATGGCCTTGACTTTTTTGTTTTTTTTTTTTAAAACCGTTCTTTTCTATCCTCCTCAAGATGAACCTGTAGTCTTTGATTTGATTGACCAGTGAATTAGGACCCAGCATTGTTCACAGATGTTTTTGGGCCCACTCAAGTAGGTGGGGTAGGTTTTTTTGCGGTCATCCCTTTTTTCATTTCCCATGGTGATGGATACTCGTGCGGGGTCGGCGCTGATCCGCTGCTCGTATTTTCCCCCCCCTCCAAGCTGGATGGTCACCCTCCTTATTTTCACTCTCAATTCTCTTGTCTGTCTTTTGCACGGCCTCCCCCTTTTTTCGGGGACTCAGCAGTGCAATTCTGACCCTGGTTTTTCCTCCTTCCTTGGTGTCCTCTCTCCCCCCTCAGTCTTGCCCTCCTCTGATTGGGGAGAATATCTTGTCTCTTGCCCTTTTACTCCATCTCTACTAGGCACTGTGCGTTTTTTCTGTTTTGAGGGATTTAGTCCCCTAGGGCTCAGGTTTCAGTTCTTTGCTTGTGATGGGGTATGCTTACCCCTGTCCTTTGTCCACTTTTTAACTTTGCTCCACTCCTGATTTATTCTCTTGCCCGTTCTTTTGCTTTTCTCCGGAACCCTCCCCCTCATACTAAGAAATTTTCTTCCGGTTTCTTCGACGAGGTTGTTGACCCCACCCTTGTTTCTCTTCGGCCTTTTTTCATCCGGCTCTGTTCTTTACTGTGCTTCATTTCTCTTTAGGGATGACTTTTTTTCTCTTGCAGTCAACGGGCTTGGCTCAAACGCTCCACTTCTCACCGACATGTTGAGGATAAGCTCGTGGTCCACCCCCAGTATTCAGTATCTCCCTCACCTTTTTGCTCTTGTTTTGTTCTTTTCTTTTTAGGGTTTTTTTTAAGGCACCGCCAAGTTGGTCGCGCCTTGGTTCTCTTTTCCTGGTGTGGCGACTGGAGTTAGGTTGGTCACTCCCATTTCTCTTTGTTTGTCGTTTATTTTTTTTAGTTGTTTTGAGTATTTGCTTTACTGTCACCGGTACCACATTTTCGTTACTTACCTGATAGGGGTTGCCAGAAATCCTGCCCAATTTTAAGAGTACGTGATCTCCTGGCGGAACCCTTCGTTTTTTTTCTCCTTCCGTGTAGCCTTTTTTCCCATTGCTCGTCCTTTGCACAGGGTACTGCTTTTGTACCACTGGCGTAGGGCACCCCCCAGATTCCCTTTTTCCTTCGTACTTCTTCTCCCGACCATCTTTCTTTCTTACTTTTTTCTTTCTCCCTTTCCATTCCCCCATTCGATCCATGGGTTCAATGCGTGTTTTCCTTCCTGGATTGTCTCCCCCCTTTACCGTTAGATTGAGTTTTTGTTATGAACTTAGACTACTTTGTGTACGATCATGGGACCAAGTGTTTCGCCTTTAATGATTTTTGGGTAGTCTGACTTGTTTTTGCCTTCACCCCGACACTTTATCCTTGCCTTCTTTATTTTCCCCCATTCTGCCATGTGGCCTCTTGTTCTGCGCCCTATATGCCCCTGTCGCTTTGGGCTTGCCATTTCTTTTCCCTACGTCTTTTTTTTCCTCTCTTAGGGTCCTTGGCACTGAGGTAGTGGGTTTTTTTCATTGATCGTCTGGAATTTTTTCCCAACCATCATGTTCTCGGTTTCCCCCCACTACTTTTGCCCTATTTGTCTCGGCCCCTCTTGCCATGTCTTCTGTATCTCCCCGCGTGGTAACTTTATCGCTCTTGGTCTTTTATCTTCCCTTGCCCCAAGTCTCTCCCCTGCTTCCTCCCCCCTCTGCTCAGGGCTTTTTAACTCTCATATGATGCTTATCTTTCGGTCTGACGATTCATTTCTTCTTGCCTCCCCTTGCCTTCTCTTTTTTCCTTTTCCAAGTAGAGATGTGAAGGGTGTTATCCTCGCGATCGCATGACTTCTTAGGAAGAAGTCTAGGGGAAGGACACAGCATGATTATAATGCTTTTCTTCTCAATTTTTCTCCCCCCTTTCCCCTTTTTCTGATTCTTCCCCCATTAAAATTTTTTTCCCTTTCTTCGTTCTTCTATGCTTCATGTCCTAACTCTTTCCCTTCGCTTAGTTGCATCCCCCCGCAAGCGGAGGCTTTTTATTAAGCAGCATAAGGTGGGAGTGAACCCCGTGCCCGCCGGTGCCCCTGTTTTCTAGTCTCTTCTTCCCCATTACGGACCTTGAAGCATAGAGGCTATTTTTATCCTACCTAGTTTGTATTCGATATCCCTCGCGTCCCTGGTTGTTTGTCTTTCTTTCTCCTCTTCCCAGAGGACGTTTTTCCTCCTTCACCAAATAAAAACTATGTTTATCTGATGTTTCCCACCCAGTCCCTCCTTTTTCCACTCCAACAACCTTCTCCGTCCCTTCTTTCCCAGCTTCTCCTCCAAAAGATACTTCCCCACCCCCTTCTTCCATCCTTTTCTCCCCTTCTTAAGAGACCCCGTTGAGAAATAGAGTAGTCGGACCACTCCACTATATCGTTCCCCCCAAGTCCTTCCCCCTCGACTCCAACCATCACCTCCGCTCACCTTCTCAGTCTCTCTTCTGCCATTACTTTTTTCTCAGATCCCAAGAGACTCTTCGAATTATCCACCTCCACTGCAGATGGCCACCTCCAAACTAAACCCTCTACGTGGGAATGACTCATTGGTAATTATGAATCTCCCCCATCCCCCTTTTTCTTCTCCTTCCACCGTACACCCCCGACATCAATGATTAAAATCTTCCACCCATTTAGCATTCGAAGCAGCGAGGTTGTTCATCCAATTTTTTTCCCAATGACTTTTCCCCACATCCCCATTTCCCCCACCATCTCAGCTCTCCCCCCCCCCACAAGAATCTTTCTTCCCATACTCTCTCCCCCTATACAAAGCCATATGGCATCGCGTTTACCACATTTCTCCACAATTCTTTTTTCCAATTTTACCTCCCCCTTCAGGAGTATCTTGGTATGGTGTCTCCTTCCCCTTTCTCACCCCTCCTCCGGCACACCCCCCCTGACCCCTTGGCTGAAACCCCCCTTTGCCCACTTATTCCCCCCCCTATGAATCTGATGTGGCGTATGATCCCCTCGCAGTTTCATATACCCTCCATCCATTACCTTCCCATTTCCCCCTTCTTGTTCCCTTTTGTCCTTTACAACCTAACGTGGAGCCCACCCACCCCAGGGTCAGTCTTTCCCTAAGCTGTACGATCCCCTCTTTCCAGTGATGCCGACGCACCACGGTTCCCCTCCCTCCCCCCTCCCCCCATAAGGGAAAGTCTACCCCTCCGCACAATCTTTCGTCATCAAAGCATCACCCCGTTTCCTTGCGTAGTTTTCCCCTCCCGGGGCACCTCGTTTTTTTTTTTTTTTTTTGGTTAACCTGTTGACCCCTGCCATAAAGTTTACCTTTACGAAAGTACAGCTCCCCCCACACTTCCACACCCCCATCTGCATGTACTTTCCCCAGCACCCCTAATCCCCCCCCCCCCCATGTTTACACCTCGGTCTAGGACAAACAAGTGTTCTCCCACCCCTCGCACCCACGAAACCAAACCCCTCTTCACACTACACTGGAGCCCTTCATTCCTTGCTGCCCTCCCCAAACTGCTCCTTCTTCCCCCCACCCTCTCCCCCTCCGAAGGAAAGCACTCCCAAAGTGTCAAACTCCATCATGTTTCACCTTCTCCTATCCCACCCCCGTACATCTACAACAACTACTCCTATACCCCCCGCCTCTTCCACCGATTTCGTCCCCAAACTTTTTTCCAAACTCTCTCATCTCTTCTCCGTTTGACGGTACGTCTTTGACCTTCCTAACCTCGACACTAACTCCTTTCGCCGGGCAAACATTTTATGACCCCCATGAATGGTCCTCCCCCGCAGACGAACCCCTTCCATTCCTCCCCCTCGTCCTCTTTTCCTCCCCTCCCCATTACCCCTCCGCACCCTAAATCACTATCCTTTCCCGAGAATGATGAATACCTCCTACTTTGGCAGCCACCAGTTTTTTTTTAGAGTTCCACCCCCATTCGTCGGGTTGTCCCACTCCATCCCGCTGTTTTCCCCCCCCTCCTGCACCAGTATCCCCCCCCATTGAGGTCCCTTCGCCCGTCAACATATAAATATGAGTTCCCATGTTGCCCCCCTGGGAATCCCTCGGCTTGTTGAGAGCCCCCCCCCCGCCCAATAAGGTCAGTCTCCTTTTCATGACTGAGTACCGGTTTCCTTTCCCCCATCCCCCACTCCCCGTAGGTTCCAAAACTTACATTACATCATCTCCAACGGCAATGGCTCACCTATTACTTCCTGGTCCCGGGAGAGCCTTTCCTGCATCCAACCTTTCCCCCCCTTTCCTCTATAAACTCCCGACCTCCCCTTGACAACTGCGCTAAAAGCGACTAGTGGTGGAAAGCAACCCCCCCCCCCCCTTTCGATTTTACACCTCTTTACCAAGCCTTGCGTTATTAGAGAGGCCTCCCCTTTTCTTACTAACACCCTTTTTTGCGGACCTCCCGCAAGGCCCTCGTTCGGCCTAGGCCCCACCCGATGTTTTCTTTCTTTCTTCTCCTACTATTTTTTTTCGTCTCGCCCATGTAAGAGCAACGATAGTGGTTCTTTCCAACCCCAACTCAGTCCCCGCCTGTCGCAATCCCCTTTCCAAGGATGCCATGCACGGGTTCCCTTTCCCTTTTGCTTGCGACTTCCCCCCCCCACTCCTAAGTTCTTTCCTCTTGAGGTCTCGATTTTTGTAGTCTTTCCCACTCCTTTTTTGCGGGCTCCGAAGCATTGTTATTAAAAGGTACAACCCAGACCCACCCTCCCCGAACAATTCTTCCCTTCGACTTACACATTAAGCCCTCACCACACAAGGTCCACGAAACATCAGTATGGTTCCTCCCAAGGATTCATCCTCTGGGTTTTCCTCTTTCTCTGTTGTAAGCCCTTCGAGCTCTGGGTCTTCTTGCCTGTTCTCATTTTTTTTTGACACATCTTCCCCTACAAATTCTATCTGTTCATTATTTCCCCTTCCCCTTGGGATTTTTCTCGATTAGGTACGTTTTTGTCGGCCTTCGTGGGTTTTCCATGGATTTCAACCCATTCTCCCCCCCCCTGTCTTCTTGGGCACTTCCCCAAACTTCACTCCCCCCATTGCTTCCCTTTCATCCAGTGGCTTTCCCTTCTGTCCCCCAAGATTTGACAGAACAACCATTTAGATCTAGATGAATTGTTAAGCTGGACACCTCCTTTGTCTTTTTTTCTTTTTTTTTTGTAGGTTCCCCCTCTCCTTTTCAAACCCCCTCTCCTCTCTACATCCCCCCAGTCCCCCAGTCTCTCTGTATTTTTCCTTTTTTTTTTATCTTCGGGTTCGATGCTGTACCGCATCTCTCTTTCCTTCCCCTCCCCCTCCGTTTTTTATGTTTCGATCTCTATCTTCTATTGTTGGTTTCTTTTTGTCAAGATTCCCCCTTAGTCCAGCTCGTTCCTTCCTTTCATTTTGATGTATATTTACCGATGTGGGGTCCAACTTTCTTTGCGTTCCGTACCTCCTCCCTGCTTGTCTCCATCCTTCCCTCAATTCCTCCTCTCCTTTTTAGTTTTCCCCAGTTAGTTCCCAGTCCATACCCACTGTTGATGACTTGAATGCCACAGTTTTCCTCGTCATTCCCTCTCCGTTTGTGTTGTTCGCTTTCCAAAAGTTCCCCTCCCCCTTTTGTCTGTATTTGATCCCCTCCAACTCGCTGGTGAGTAGCTTTACCCAATCCATACCCCTCCCACCACAAATCCCCTTTCCCTTTCCCCCCCCCCTTCCCTCCCCGCCCCCCCCGGTATCCTCCGTTGGGGTCACTTTCATTTTTTCAACCAATGTTTTTTTTCAGGTTGCCCAGCCACCGTGATCTTTTGCGTACTTACCCCTACTTGCTCAAGTCCACTCTCCTCCTGTTTCGTCCGCCACATTACTCTTCTAGTTCCCCTCTACTGGGATCACCTTTCCCCCTCCTTTTTCTTCTTTACTATGTCCCCTTTGCTTACTCTTTTCTTGCAGCTGCCACTTTTACATTTTATTGGAAGAATGTTTCCCAACTTCGACGCGTCCCTATTTTCCCCCCTTCTTTTTCTCTTTGACTTGACTTCGTACCCTTCTCTTAAAATTGCACTTGCAGTAGTCGTGTGTGGTGGGGACTTTGACGCGCACTCCCATTGCATTGGCCACTCTTTCTTTCAATTAACGTGCCTCTCTTGCCTCCTTGCTCGTGTTAATTCCCTTGTTTTTTTTGCGGGCACTCCCATCACGTACCCCTTCCGGACCCCGCCTTCTGAGCTGGCACCCCCCCAATCTTTTCCCAACCACCCTTTCCTTTCACCCTCCCGTTCTTGACTTTTCTATACCCTAATCATCCATTCCAATGGGCATTTGCGGCAAGCTTTCTTTTCCCTATTTTTAGGAGGAGGAAAAGCCGGGCCTCTCCCTTACACTACCTCCTTCTTTGCCCCTTCTTCCCGGTTTTCAACCCCACCCCCTTATAGGTACATTGACCACTTTTGCTGACTTTCCTGTCATGGAAAGCGGATTCGCCTTACCTCCTGTGACCCCTGAATTACCTTTTTCTCTTTGCTGACCTTTGAAGCTCTTTTCCAGAGTACGTTCATTTCCTCTAATTTGGACTCAAGGATTTTGAGGGGGACCCACGGCTAGTCATTTTTTAAGTCTTACGACATTGTTAGCGTTCCGGGGCTCTCCCATACCGGCTTCTTCTCAAACCTAGTCCCTCCCCCTCTTGTTCCACAAATGTTTCCCCTTTTTACAATTATATGTGGCTTGGGCGTAGGCAGCCGCCATTTGGGTCTGGTTCCATCCCGTGCGAATCTCCCGTCTCGTGTCCCCCCCCCCCAGTACGTTCAGCTGCACAAATGTAGCTTAACCCAATTTTATTTTGCCTCATATGATTGTTTTCCATCGTTTGTTCTGCTGGCACCCCTTGGGCGCACTAGTGCTGGAGGCAGGAGGTACATAGAAAAATCTAGCAGGTGGTTGATGCGGAAAACTCACTGGATTTTGTAACTTGGAAGGTTTGCTCTTGGTTTTGGCTCCTTTTCTTTTCATTGTTCTTTCTGTCCCCATTTCTTGACCCTGAGTATGTGCCTCTTCAAGGTGGGCCTGAGCCAAGGCTCGGGTCTCCCCACATCCCTTATTTTATCATCAATGATCTTACAGACGATATCTTGTCTTTCACGTGGAGACCGCACATTTTTTGTTTTTTGTAGATCCCCCCCCTTTTTTCTTTTGACGGTTTTGAGTCTCATATGTGATTTTCCTTTATCCTGCGTCTATCGTGCTTCTGTGGACCCCCCTTTTGTTATTGAGCCAGACAGATTTTTTCCCTGGAGCTTTGCCAACGCGTTTTTTCCCCTTTTTTCTGAGGGAGTTTTTTTTCGCCTGAAAGCCACTAAATAGTTGCTTCCTCCACTTGAATTCTCATTGTCGGGGGTCGTTACACATCACAACCCCATAAAACCCAACAAACCCAATATTGTTAGGTGGGGGTCTTCGCCATTCATGTGGTCTCCTGCATTGTTTGATATCCCCTTGATGTTCTATTATTTTATCGCTGGGGAATATTTTTTTCCTCGGGGGGTTAACTGTTTTCAGATGTAGTTTGCTGCTGTCCTGATAGTCCCCCTTTTCTTTCCTTTCGCTCGTCTTGACCTCTCTGTGTGTTTTTTTTATTTTTTGAACTCTGAGCCTCAGAGGTTCACCCTTTTTCTCCCACGGAGTAACCATCATTTTTTCTTTCCGTTTAGCCTTTCCCCCCTTTTGATTTCTGTATTTCTTTCCCTTCCGTTAGACTGTGATTCTCTGGTTTTCCCCCCAGTCCGCTTTTCACTTCGTACTCTCCTTCTCCCGTCCCCCAATGTTTTTGCGTCCGTTCATTTTTTGTTTTGTCCCCCCCATTCCCCTCAGTCTCTTTTTCATTTGTTAGTGGCCTTGAAGGACCGTTTGCTTCTATGCCAATGCATCCTTTTATCTTGAGTTTTTCCTCACCCTCGAGATTTTTTTCTTTTTTTTCCCCGCAGGAAAGGGCAACCTTTTTTGCATAACTTGACTATGATTTTGCAGTATTTCCTTTTGCCAAAACCCGCCACGTTTCCCCCTGCTCTTTTTGAATTTTCTACCCCACATTTCGACGGTGTTCAGAGACTCCCCGTCCTTTGTCACAATTTTTGCTTCCGTAGCTCTGTATTGCGTTCTTCGTCAGATGCTTCCCTTTGTGCTTTTTCTTTCTTTGAATGCCTCTACCTTGTTGATTTCAACAATGCGTGACATGGACCACTCTTTGGGTCCTGTGTACTGTGCAGCACTTGATGTCTTTTTTCCGAGTGGTCCCTTTTCTCCTAGCACCACAATTGTATTTTTTGTATTTGAACTGTGCATCACTGATGTGTTGTCCCTCTTTTTTGTGTGGCCTTGACTCTAGCCTTCTCCGATATTCTTTGATCTTCCCCACACAGTTTTTCGTCTCTCTTTAAGTTTCGCGATGTTTTTTTTTCTGTTGCTTTGATCACCCTATTATGTGTTTTTACTTGCCTATATCTTTTTACCTCTTTTTTCTGATTCATTCTCTTCCCCTCTTTCTACCTTTTTTCCCACTTGTTCCTGTCTTCTTCGGACTGTCCGTGCAACTTTCAATGATTTCCTCCGTTTTCCCACACATGCTTTCAAAGTCCCTTGTCTTTTTTTTTTTTGAAACCGGTAATCTCTCTCCCCTTTTTCTTTACGTACCCCCCCCTCCTCTTTCAGTTAGGTGAACCTGCCCTAGTCTTTTAGAGTCCTTAACTGGCCCCTAGTGACGCCTCGTGTTACTTTGTCCTACCCTGTGTGTTCCTCTTCGAACCACTCTCTTTCCTCTCGGTTCCGTCCTTCGATACATCTACCCATTCCTTCTTCCCCTTTTCACAATTTTTTCTTACATGTACGTTTTCAAACACCCCCCAAAGCCCCTCCCTCTCACACGCATCTTTCCCCATTTCCGCTTTTTTCACCTTATCATGATGAACCCCAGGCCCGTCCTCCTAATCCCGGGGCATGAGGGAGACCTTCGATTAAGCGTCCTATCTTCTATCGAACCCTCATTTTTCCTTATTCCCCCACCTTCTCCTCGACCCTGACACCCACTTTAACTCCTCGACCTCAAGAGATTAAAATGCTCTCCCTCCTAAAGCAGATCCTTCGTCTCATACCCCCTCCACCTCCCTGAAGTTCCCCCTCCAACCCTCCACCCCATCCATCCCGTGTCCATGAATCTGTGGATCTACGACCCCCTCCACAGAATTCTTCGCGTAGAACATTCCCCTCGTTCCCATCCCTCCTCCCTTCTTCCCAATTCCCATGACACCCAACCAGTTTTTAGTGCCCCGACGTTTTGGGTTTTTCCAATTCACCCTAGTATCCCATCACCTCCCAACCCCCCACCAGCCTTACCCAACCATCGACTGCTCAAAAGAGCACATGTCAGAAAGCTTTCCCAACAGCCAATGGCACCTATGGCATCTACCTGTAACACATCTCCACTTTCCTCCACAATTTTCCCTCATTCTCCGGACATCCCCATTATTTTTATGGTTTGCGGCACACATCCATACTAGCCCCCTCCCTTTTTTCAACATTCTTTCTGGGACCCCATTTGTCCCCCCCATACTGCTCCAAAGTCAATATCTCTGGTGGGTACTCCCCTACCCACCACCTTCGCAGTGGCCACTTCTTCCCTCAGTCTTCCCTGCCACCCCATTGCCCCCCCCCTCTGTGAAATCAGTATCCATGGGCACACAATTCCCCTTCCTCCCGCCCAGCGTTAAGAAGAGTCTACGTCCACCGAGATTGTGATGCTGACTCCCAGGGCTTCCACCTCCCGTTTCCCTTCCCCCCCCCACACCTAACCCCCCCCGTGGAAAGGATCCATGACTTCAAAACCGATTTTTGCCCCACTCAAGAACCATTTCACGGCCTTGTAAAATTTCCCACTCGACAAACTTCACGGCCGACCCCCTTCTATAAGGACCAGCACAATATTTGACAAAACATCCCTACTCCCCTTACTTCTATCCATAACAACGCTCACCTCGCAACCAGAACCACAACCAAATGCCTGTTTCCCAGCATTCTTTTCACCTCACCACACCGGCCACTCCACCCCCCTCTTCATTCGACACATTCTTTTCCCCCTACAGCACGTACACACCAACCCAAGCTGTCACATGGATTCCATGATAGGAGCGCAGCCACCGCCGCTATCGCATAAGCTGTACTCCTCCGTTGGCCGCTCTATTTCATCTTCATACCATCTTGGGTCCAACTCCCCCCCCCTATCCGCCCAAAGTCACCGCTGCACATACATGACCCGTACTACTACAGTTGACGGTAATGTCACCCCCCCCCACCCTCCTACTCCCCCCCCCTGCTCTTCATTTCTTCTAGTATTCTGTGCTTTTCCCAGAAGCCGCTACTCATCCCCCCATCACGCTCTTTAATTTCTTTTGTCAGCCTGGGACAGAGATGTTCCCCCATTGAAGTTTTTTTTCTCCACCTCCCCCCTCCTCCGACTTTCCCCACGGAAGTACCCCCCCGTCCTCTTTCCTCTCACTCCCCACAGACTCCTGCACAGTCCTACTCTCTGCTCCACCCCTTTCAAGTCCGCACATTTTTATACCAAGTTTCCGCCGGAGGGCCCCCCACAGTTGCCAAAACCCCATTTCTTTGCCAGATTTTCTCTACATTTGGTGTTTGAACCACCATCCTTTCCATTTTGGGTCCCCCCCCTCTTCCCTCCTGATTTTTCCCCCCCCCAAATGGTTCCCTGACAGCGCCGACAAACTCTAATTGATCGTCCCCTCGGTTCACAAGGATGGTATATGGGTTTCTACTTCTCCTTTATGGGGCTCTCCCTTCCCGCCCCATCGGCTCCCTACTCGCCCGGTTGCTTGAGCTTGCTCCTTTCCCTCACCTGCCACAACACCTTACTTACACACAGCTTTCCAGACTGGCCTGGTGCAAACGCCCATTGTCCCCCGTTTCCTGTCCCTACCGCCTCCCTTTTCCCACCACTGCCCACTTTCCCTCTTGAATGCAGACTTTTCACCCCAGTTTTGGTGCGTCGACATCTTGCCTTCACTCATCTTGCAGACTTTAGAGGCTGACAACTTTTTTTCCCCCCACCCCCACAAACGTTTCTTTAACGACCATCCATTACCCCCCAGAGCTCCTCTCATTTCCCCCCTACTTATTTCTGTGGTCCGTTGATTAGAACGATATGTTGTTTTTTCCTTCTCCCTTACGCTGCTCAGACTCCCGAAAAACGCATCGCAATACATGCAATTTCAAGCTGCGGCACCCCCCCCCTTGAGTTGCTGTACAGTCCCCCATCCTCTTCCCACCCCAACCACCCCCCCCCTGCATGGGAGTCTTTTTCTACTGTTAGCGAGTCATTCCCCCTTTCCCACAATCCTGTCATTTTTTTCCCTTAGGGCATTTGTCCCACCTTATCCCCCCGCAACCCTGCCCATCAAAACAAGTTTCAAGGCTCTCCCACTCCGCCCTCCCCCCCAAGTTCCACAGCCTTCTCCTTCTTGTGGACCGCGATTCTACCCGACTAGATTCCAGGCGACGCCAAAGAGATGAGCGTTTCGCCTCTGTTATCCCTACACTACGTGCGTTCCCAATTTATACTATAGATGGTACGCTTTCTCCCATACGGCCCCAATCTTTATCGCTGAGGAACGTTTTACATTGTTTGTCTTCTCGTCTTTCCGGCTGTGATCTCAAGAATGTTTAGTCACCCTCTTTTGTTCTCTTTTTCCTAAGTCCACACATCCCGTCCTTACTCCCTTCAAGTCTCCATTCGTTGACAGTAAAAACCCCACCCAACCCAAAACAGCCCCCCCCGCTTTGAAGTACCCTTCTAGCTACCCTCACTCCTTTCCCCCAACAAGACATACATGCCCCCCCCCCCCAACCCACCCCACACCCATAACCTATCCAGACTACACCCCCTACAAAAAACCTAACCCAGAGGAGCCACCCCCCTACATAGCCGACATCTCTTTTTTTTCTTTTTTAATCCTTCTTAAATTTTTGTTTAGTTATGAGTTTTTTTACCTTCGACTTTAACGCTCTAGACCCCGTTTTTACGCCCCGACCCCCCCCCCCTCTCCCTCTCCAACGACCGCCCCCCCCTTCCTTGAGTGATGACTTCTCAGGATCAGAATTTTTTTTGCTTTTTGCATTAATCGGTGAGAGGGTCAGCCTGTCTTTTTCTCTCTGACTTCCCATGCCCTGGTTAGGTTCCATCTTTCGGGACCTGTCCAGACGCCCCACTTTCTCCTGTCCCGCACTCTTACTCCCCTCTCCAGTTGTGTTGTGCGTTCCCTCTTCCACCAGACCATTTGAACATGTGGTGTGAAACCCCACTCCACCCTTAGATCCTGACCCCCCCCTTTCCCCCCCCTTTTTTCGACACCACCCCTTAACCGCCTCCCTTAACCACCGCCCCCCGGTCATATTTCCCAGAGTGTTGATAATAGAAGCAGTCCGATGGACGTTCCTCTGAGCACCCCTAACTTTCTCCCCCTCTGCCTCCTCGAACTTCTCTCTAATGCCTTAGAACATATCCCCCTAGGAAGTATTCCCCGTCATTTTTTCTTTGGGACACCCTTTTCTTGCTTCTTGCGTGATCGCCCCGTGCCCTTGTTATTGCGTTTTTGCTTCCCCCTCAAAGGCAACATTCTCGGCCCGCCTACCCCTTTTTTTTCTTTTCTCTGTTGTCCTCATTTTACCTTTACTCACCCATGCCTTCTTCTTGTGGGGTCGGTGACTGTCACACTCCCAGTTTTGACATGTCGAAAACACTTTTCCATATATTGCCTCCCGTGGCGTATTTTCCCTTTTTTTCCCGTTCATAGCCCTCTGCGTATTTCCGGAAGCTCTAAGGCACCAGACCACATCTATTCTCCCTTTCCACTTCCCTCGGTTTGTCATACCGAGACACTTTTCCTGCGACCGTGACCCGCCCCCTTGTTTGGTAGATTTCTTTTACCCCCAATTTGCACGGACCCCTTACCTTCCCCCTACAAGCCCTTTTGCCCCCCTTCTTGTTTCTGTCCACCCCACTCTCTACGCCCTTGACATTTTTCTTGAATGGGATTCTTCCTCGGTAGAGGTCCCTGCCGACCTCATATTGCTACGTCTGACAGCCACGCTCATCTTTCCCCTAACTTTTGGACCTTACTTTTGGCCTCAGGCGCTAACGCTTTTCGAGTTAGCCCTGCCTTACGCATCTCGTCGGCCTTTGGGCGTAGGTGGGGTATCTCCCCCTGCTTGTCTCCCCTCTTTCCCTATCCCCTACCCCCCCCCCTTCCCATACTGTGAAGCATATCAATTATGGGTTTCGCCCTTTTTTCGTCGACATGGATGGGTCTCTCGGACATATGCCTTCTTTGTTCCACAACTCTGATGCGTTTTCCCCCCTCATAGGTTGATTTTCCTCGTTATCCACAGCATTTTTCTGAGTGGGGACCCTCCTTCTGCCAGGAAAGGTTTCTCAGCGGTCTTCTCTTTGCGGACTTCAGGCTTGGGTGCTAGGAGGTCCTTTCTTCGACTTCCTTCTCATGTCTTGGGTATCTGGTGGTATTTCTTAAGTGGCCTTTGGGACCAGGTCCTGCTGACACCCCCTTGAGTTCGGTGTCTCTCTTGTTCTGCGGAGCGGCTTATCCCCTCATCATACTCTCAGAAATTTCTTGTGGTTTTTGGTGGGCTTTCCCAATGGTCATTAGTTCCTGGTTGTCTTCTTTGGTCTTTGGGTCTTGGTTACTGGAGAGGGGATTTCTTTCAAACTGGTTTATGTAATGCTCGTCCCATGGAGTCTTCAAAGGTACTCTTTGCTGCCACTACTCTTTTCTGCCATTAGCTTTTACTTGGCCTCCCCCATTTATTTTCCCCCTGTTCTCACGCCGTGGAGGCACGTTTGGGTCTGGAAACCAAGCCCTGCTTCTCCCCCCTTCACGGGGTTGTAGCTTTGGCCCGTCTTGAACTCTATTTCTCCTGGGGAAGCTTTAGATTTTGGTTTTAGTTTTTTTTTTCCCTTTCAAGATCTGTGCACGATGTCTTCTACATTTTTTTGTGATTACTTGGTGGCGTCGATCCTTTCTTGAACCTGCCCCATTCTGCACCTCTTGATTGATTTTTACTCATGTTCTAGGTCTTTGTGAGCTAGGCCTATACCATTTCCACACTTACCCCTACGGACGACCTTTTGAAACTTTTTTCTCGCCGTTGCGCCCCCCCCAGCCTGTTCTCACAGATTATCCCGCCTCTATTCACTCTTATCTTCCCCACGCCAAATACGCTCTAGACCGCCCCCCTTTTCCTCAGTCCTTGGGCCCACGGATCCTCCACCCCCATTGCATCATCGCGCTTCTGAGTTGTGTAGAAGACTCTTTTCTCGCAACTGTTTCTTTCCTTGCCTCCCAGGCATCCCTCTCCAGGGACTTTCCTGTATTCGCTGATCTATTGGACACTCTCGTCCCCCCGCTTCGCCTCCCTTCGAAAGGGTTCAGCTAACCACACCAAGCACCTTCCCCCGCCATGCACTTGAACATTTTTCAGTTCACCCCTCTGCCCCATATACACTTCCCCCCCCTCGAGCCCCACCCCACACATATTCGACCCCCTTGGCCCCTATTTGTGCCCGGTTCTTTCCCCTTAGTAATACCCGACCGCCCACATCCTCCGACACTTTCAGCGCGCCCCCACCCCCCCCCCACTCGGCACTGGGCAGCGAACTTCTTTGATGCGCCCCTTTGTACACACCCCACGCCCCTCCTCCCCCCCCCCCTCATGCCCACGACAATGGCACAACCACTCACCAACGCGCTTTATCCCCTTCCACACCTCGTCCCCTGACACACAGCCCCACCCTTCCCCCCCCCCCCCCCCCCCCTCCCCCCCCCACCGGCCCTTTGACCCACTGTCTTGGCACCACCCGCGCTCCTGGTCAAGTGCTCGCTCCAATGTTCTGTTGCACCCCCCCCTTCAGTCGATCCACATCCCCGCTCCGACCCTCACCCCCCCCCCCCCCACCAGACACCCTTCCCGCTGCACCCTCTTCCGGGCACTCACGACCCCCCCCCCCCCCCCACCCCCCACTCCACGACACCCCTTCTTTTATCACTATGGACACCCCCCCCCGCGCACGTGATGGGGTTTATTCTAGACCATTTCAGGATAGTCCCCAAGCATGTTCAATTCGATATCCCTGAGTCGCACGTTTTCCCTTTCATTGTTCGTCTCTTTTTTACCTCCTTTGTTTTGTTCATGCCACTTACCGGGGACCAGCTTTATTGATAATACGACTTCCGCCTATATCTTCACACTGGTTCTCCCTCCTGTTGACCACACTATGGTCGGACTTTCTCATTCGTTTAAGTACTTCTGTGACAGGGGCATGCTGTCCCCATTCTCGTGCTATATTTTGGACTCATTGAAAAGGCGACTTTTGGGATCTCAGCAGCTTAAGGGGGTTGTTTTTTTTCCCCGGCCCCCCCCCCACCCAGCCCTCTTTCATAGTCGGGATACTGATTGCTCATGTGTATCTCTTCTCTTTAAATCTTTGTTTTTCTTTTTTTTATCTGATTTATTCCCCACTCCAGGTTAAGTGCTTAGTACCTCCTTACCAGGCCGCGGTTTTTTCGGTTCACCCTCCCCCTTCTCTGCTTTTCTCAATCCCAATGTCTCTGTCCCTTCATTCCCAATCACCCAACTCACTTCTGACCTGATCACAGTGATATGCCTTCCCCACCCCAGTCCCTTCCCCATCCCTTTGCAAGCGGTTCAGAACCAGTTGAGTGATCTAGCTTCATTTCAGTCCTTCACGCTTCCCCCTATCGGCATATCCCCACAAAGTCACATCGATTCCGACCCCTCGTTATTGATCGTTTTGTTATTGCTCCTTCCCACCCAGCAGAATATCTTCTTTACCATCCGACATCCGATGGACAAATCCACAGAATAACCCCCCTTTTTCCCGGACATTGTCGGCAATCCGGTGGCAACTATTTAAGACCCCATTCGCGTTCTCACCCCTCAACCAATATCTTTCCCATCCCCCCTGCCACACCCACAAGGTATTGACATTCGACGCCATGTTTTTCACTGCATTCCCCATTTTTTAATTATCAACCATCCTCCCCTTCCCCCACAATTTTTCTAAGAGCTGCAAACAACGAGCTCTGAAGATCGCATTCCCAATCTCACAAAGCAATAGTTCCCCATGTCCTCCAACAAACATGAATGCTTCCGTCCATATCAGCAGGCTTTTTTCTGGTTGGATTTCTTCTTTCCCCACATCTCAATACTCAGCCCCGAACTTTCACACCCTGATTCCCCACCTTTGGACCAAGTACTGATAAAGGTATCTCTTGCCTTGTCCTGAACCATTAGCATTTGGCATAACCCTCTTGCACACTTCTCAATTGACAACAATATATTCAAATGGACTTCTTGTCACTCAGTCTTAACCAAACCTAATCGTTGGTTTTCAAGACTTTACAAGTCAAACAGGTCGATCTGTTACCCCCGACTCAAATGCATCTCGCCGTACTGTGACATCCCCCAGTTTAAAGGCTACCACTTACCGCGCCCCCCTCCTTTGGGATAATCAAATAACAATGCCCCCACCCCCCCACTTGAAGATTTTAACCCCGTACTTTATAAAGGAAACTTCCACTCTCAGACCCTGGACCCTCATGCTCCACTAGTATTTCCAGACACCACACCCCCACCCCTCCTTCCTTTACCACAACCCACCTGTTTCCCCCCCTGCCAGGCATACTCACGTCCTTTTTCCAAATCATACCCTGACAACCAATTCGAGGTCCACCTCACTGTGCTCCCTTTTCCCAGATCTGGAGGCACCTGTCCACTCTCGTCTCCGCCACATAAGAAGGTGAAAGCCCGTTTTCGACAAGTCTGGTCAATTACTGTAACCCTGACTTTGGTCCAACTCCGCACCAGCCCCTGAGCCCCAATCAACCTACATCCACGCTCCCCCAGTTTTTTTTTCCCCTGTCCCCCAACCTCGTCAGTAAATCCCCCATTGATCTGTCTTTTATTCTGGGTCGCCTGCCTCCACTACAAGACCACCCATAAGAAGGTTTTACCCTTTTTCCCCCCCCCGCTGACTCCCCACTTATTAACCCGTTTACATCACGCCGCCCCCCTTTCCCGGTCCAAATTTTTTTTCCCCGTATATTTTTTCTCTCACCACCCCCCCTCGCACAGCCTACCCTAGATTCCTTCCCAAGCCGCCTTACGAGATATTCCCCCCCATGGTTTTGCGCAATTTGGTTGGAGCAAGTGTTACCCAGGTTCTTTTTTTTGTCACACGCATTTGGTCACCCCTTTTACTTTCTGATTCCCCATCCCAATCGGCGCATCCTGCCAGCTCCCGCCCCAATATTGATTGATGTCCCACAGTTATGTTGAACCCATGTTTACTGTCATGGGGAAACCCTCTCTTTCCATTTGGAGTCGCCCATCACCTCCACCCCACAGATTAGTTGACCCCTGCGTTAGCCGGCTCCTACTCCCCCACATCCTTTCTTCCACCCCCATCCAGTTTTTTGTGGTTGTGGGTGTCCACTACACTGGCGACCCCCCCTCCAGCCTTCGACGTGGCTCATCAGTTTTCCATACTCCTTCCCAAACTGATTGGTTAGTCTTTCAGGTTTTTTGAAGACGCAGGTGGTGGCAAGTTTATTCTTCCAAGATTTCGCACACAGGCTTGATTCTCTTTCTTGATTTTCCTGCCCCTTTTTAAATAACCACCAACACTGTTCTTTTCTTCACGCCTCCTCAAGGCCCACTGGATTTATTTCTCACAAGTCCCCTTCATCTCGCGTTTGACGCGAACAGGTTTGTTTTTTTTGATACGTCTAGTCTCCCCCGCGATTTTTTTTATATGCCCGCCCCCAACCCCTTTCCACGCCACCTGTGCGCACTATCCCTTCCCTTATTTTCCCTCCCGAGTGTTCCCCTTCAAATTTTTTTTTTTTTTCCCATTGCCCTTTCCCCCCCTAATAATTTTTCCTGGAGGCTCGCTGTTTCGCTTCTTCCCCTCTCACCATCCATCCTTGAGCACCACCACAACCCCCTAGCCGTTTTCGCAGCCCCCCACCCCCCCCCCCCCCCCGTCTTGCTCCCCTTTTTTTCCCATTATGGCCGCCGCCCCCCGCAAGCAACCCTTCCATACTTCCCAGCCCCCCCAAAAGTTCCCACCTTCAGCTTTCGGACAAGACTGATCCTTTGGGACTATGATCCTTTCCGCACGCAACCCCCATGAGACCGATTGAGTGGGCTTTTTTTCCCTACCCACCCTGCGGCGGCCCAATTTCCTCCCCTTTTCCCTGCATTTTCTATTCCGGCCACAACTGGTTCCCCCCTTCTTCGCGTTTGTCCCTGTCCCCTTTCCTACATTTGTGTTTTGGGACTGGATGTTTTCGGTCTCGCTTGTGGAGTTTTCCAACCCCCCAATGGTTCTTTTCTTTTTCCAGCCCACAACAACTTCTTTTCTCTTGCACTTCTCCAGTGGCGTCTGACCGGTCCCCCTCTGGGTGACCCCCCATGTTACATACCTCCTCTTAGGGATAAAGGCTTTGACTTTAACCCACTCATTACGCCCCCCACCCACCCCACCTCTGACCTCACAATACCCACACTAAAGTCTTCTCTTCGCGAGAGCCTCTGCCAGACTT
>Ga0179593_1607679_pt1 | contig 35644 bp, 52 predicted proteins | sample CZODoug2_1_08_16_FD_185931 | JGI IMG/M metagenome (GOLD analysis project Ga0179593, IMG submission 185931) | Vadose zone soil fungal communities from Angelo Coast Range Reserve, California, USA - CZODoug2_1_08_16fungal (PacBio error correction) | ecosystem: Environmental > Terrestrial > Soil >... | reverse complement strand
TTTTCTATTCGTTTAGGTGCCCCTCCCCCCCCGGGATACGAATCTATCTTTCGACCCTTCACACTTTTGAGACCCCAGTCCTTCTTGCACCACATTTACAACAACTATAAGGAATTCCTTCCCCCTTTCGGCCTCATTCCCAGCCCTTTCGAACCGTTTCTCCGGATCTTTTTCCCCTCCTTTTTCGTTCTTCCCCCCCATTTTCGCCCCCCCTCCCCCTTACAACGGTTTGTGCCACTCCTCTTCCTTGGAAACTTTCAATTCTAGCGTAAGGGGTCAGCATCCGTCCCCCACCCATGAGTCTTCTCTTAAAGCTCCCCCCTACCCCGTCTAGACTATTACTACCAGCCTCAATTTGGTCGACGGAACCTCCCCACTTAACGATGCCCTTTTTCTTTAGTCTTTCCTGTTCTTGTTTGCAAGTTCCCTGTCTTTTTTGATGTGCCTTTCTCCGGGTGTCAAAATGTGCTTTCCATTCGTGGAAGTCCCCCTACCAGTTCTTACACAATCCCAAGGGGTGAAATGACATTTCCCCCCTTTTTCTGCACATCCCTGGTCCCCACCCGTCACTGAAAGGTTCAGCCGCGTCTTCTCCAGTCATTTCTACCTCTCACCCTCTTTTTCGAGACTGGGACGCATCTTTTCTCCCTCCCGCCGTGCCTTTTTTCCGTGGCCGCTCACGCCAGACTAGCCGGCCGGGGGTCCATTGGTTCTGACTTTGCGGCGGGGACTAATTTTCCTTTTTTTGTTTGCTCGGAGCACTTACCACATCACGATCTTCAACTTCCTGGTATTTCCTGCCGTTATGGTTGGCCGGGCCCCATCCCCCCCACTGAGTGTTTTTTTTTTTTCTCTTTTTCAGGGATTTCCTTTCCCCTGTCGGCGTCACACACCCTATTCGCGCTCTCTTTAAACTTCGTTGTCACCTTTTTGGTGTTCCTGTTTCCCCACCTGGAAAAACCTCTTTTTTTGCTGGGTTTTTTTTTCTTCACCAAACCCTCACCATTTATTTACGCGGACGTGTCCCTTGGTGAACCCTATCCCCCCTCTCTGAAAGAGCTTTTTGAGGCTGTGCGCCTTTTTCCAAACCACCCCCTTTTAGTAGATAAGAGGGACCTCTTTCCGTTGCAGATTTTTCTCTCTGGTGTTCCCCCCCCCCCAATATGAAAGTTTTCACCATTTCTCTCCCCAAACGTCAGTACCTTTCTGCCTCACAAAACCGCGATCCTTCCCCCTCAGGGCCGCCCCCACGCGATCTTCAGTAGATGCTGATGGGAGTATTTATCGGTTTCCACCTGTGGTCATCTTTTCCCCCCCATCTCAGGATTTCTCCTTTTTCCTCTTTTTTTCAAATCCTTTCGTCGCCATTGGAACAGTTCAGGCCTAATCAGAGAGTTCCCCCCACTCCCTCCATCAGGTTCCATCCCTCCACTTCATGAGAGGTCTTCCTTTCCCACTTTTTTGACCGTGTCCTTCTTTTCGCGTACCCCTGAGTTCATAGTAGCTCTTCTTCCCCAGAGGTCTTTCCAATCGAAGAAGATCTCCCCCCTTTCAGTTCGAGGCATCGTCTGTCTCTCTCCCGGTCTTTTCCCCCCCCCCCTCTTCTCTCTGCGACGAAGCGGGGATTGGTGTCCTCTCCTCCCGGTTTTTTTTCTCAGTAGGAGCCTCCACCCCCTAGGGCGTGCGCGACCCCCCCTGGAGGCAACCTACTGCCCTTCCTTCCTCTCAGTTTACGCCTAAACACCGCGCCTGCCTTCCTTGTCCTCCGGTGAATAGCCCTGTTTGAGCCACCTGATTCCCACCCCTCTCCCCCAGGATGATTTTTTCATTTCTTCTGTGGCCGTACCAAGGACTGCCACTCTCCTCTTTGATTTCCCCCCGATTTTTCCCCACGTGCCCAAGACTTTTTTTTTCCCCCCCTATCGGCTACGGCGATCCTGATTGGCGCTTTCGTTTTCTGGACGGTTTTCCCTTTCGAATTTTTTTTCGTTTCCATTTTTCGGCTTTCCCCCTCGCCAGCGCATTTCCTTCTCCCCCCCCAGTCCAAATGGCTGCCGGTTTCCTTTTGCGACGTGATTCCCCGCTTTCTCCCCGCCCCCGAATATGCACGCGCCTTTTGAGACCGATTCCTTTTCTCTTGTAATTGTCCTTTTTCGCCAGCCCCACCAGATTAGCCGTCCTCCTTATTTCCTCCCTCCCCGACTTCCTTGTCCCCACTACCAAAACGCTGTGTCACTTCTCCACAGTTGTCTTCCCCTTTGTCCACAAGCACAAGTATTTTCCCAATCTTAATGTCCCCCCCTTGCCTGCCGAATCGGTCTGTACCCGGACCTTTTTCTGTGAGGATAATACGGTGACCGCCTTTGATATATATAGCCCCTTTGGTTGTTTTTTGCACGGTCTCATTTCCCCAAGGGAGTTGCATCTCAACTTCCACCCATGGGTTTCTGATCCTGATTTCGGGAAGGTTTTCGGGGCCCATCCCTTTTAAAGACTTTTTCCCCCCGGGCTTTACAGTTCCGAATCAACAGCGGGGTAAACCCCGTAGGATCTCCCAACTAGTTTAATACACCCCTTTCTGCCCTCTTCTTTGCGAACCAAGACCCGTGCCCCCTCATGCGGCCCCAAAAGTCTTCGGTTTTCTTCGCGTCGCGGGCTCTTTTCTTGGGCCGAAGGCTTCCGGGGTTTATCAAACCTTAATCAGCCCGCCGCCAGGCTCCTTGGGGAGAAATGCTTTCTGATCTTTCCGACGCGTTCCATTATATCCAGGGCGACCCGCCCCCCCCCCTTCTCTCTTTGAAGTTCCAGGAAATCCCCCCTTTCCCTTCCGACCCAATTGTGTCCTCCCGGCACCTGTTTTCCCGTTCTCCCCCCCCCTGGAGGAACCTCTCCCGCATTTGAATTCCTACTCCCCTACCAACCCACTTTTTGTTCTTCCATGCCCAAGTCAGGGTCCTCCTGACCCTTCCTTTCCTCGATATACCTTTGCTTCAGGTGATCTAGGTTCGTTTCCGTCTATCATTTTAGCAAATTTCCCGGTGTGTGGAGATTGACCTTTTGTTTTTGTGGATAGGGTCCTTCAAAATCTTCGCCCCGTGTTTGCTTCCCCCTCGTTTCTCTTTTTGATTGTTGCTTCCCCTCGAAGGCACTTCTTCGTTTGGTCTCTCTTCAATCCCACCACTCACCTCCTTTTTTTTCTGACTCAAAGCGGAGGAACTTCTCGAACCTTCCTGGCCTTCCCCGGTCTAGAAGTTAAAGGGCTCCCTTTCGCTGTTCTGACCGCTCTAACGGCGGGTGCACTTATTCTCTCTGGACGTCGGACGCTGTTTGAAATCTCGTCGTTCTTGCGAACCTTTTTGCCGCTTTTCTTGGTCATAGTGTGTGAGGCTGACATTTGCTGGCCCCTTGCGAAGACTCCCCCCCGGGGCAGGGGATTTGAAACCCCCCCCCTCCTAATTGGAGGGCGATTCCTACCCTCTTCAGTATCTTTCGGGGCGTCGCCCCCCCCACTATTGGATGACCGATTCGTTTTTTGAAAATCTGTTTTTAATCGTCGCTTGTGTTCCCCTGTTCTTCGCGTTTCGTGTCCTTCCTTTTTTACTAATTATTTCTCCACGCCATCTGTGATCCCTTCTTTCCCCCCCGCCTTTCCTGCCCTTTCCGGCACAACGGTTTTTTTTGTGACAAGTCTCTTGATGACGGCCTCTTTTTTTTTCGCCCCCTGGCTTCTTCGCGGCCCCTTTCCTCCCGTCCGTTTTGGGGAAATAAGATTTGTGTCTGCTTCTAAACCCTCAAACCCAGGATTTTCCACATAGGCTTTTTTGGAACAAGGAATCGTTCTTTCCTTCTTCCCTTCTCGGAGAGTGTCCTTTTTTTTGATGATGACTTTTTATTGTTGAAGGGTCCCCCTCTTTCTGCGGCCGGAGCGCCCCTTTTTTTTGCAGGGAAAACCATTTTTGGTCATTCCCCCCCCCTTCTTGAGCTGGCTTGTTAACCTTTTACATTTGCTTTTTTTTTTGTAGCACGCTCCGGCGGCTTCTAACCCTTTACCTTTTTTGGCGGCTCTATCTGGTTTAAGGAGGTTTCAGGCACCTGCCGGGCCCCTAGATTCCTACCCCGACAGATGGCGACCCCCCCTCCGAATCTCGGTAGACTATCCGTCGAAGGGGAGTGCCTGACTGAGTTATCTTAACCCTTTCCAAACCCTTTGCTTCACGGGAGTGTGGACCGGCTCTTTAAAGTTCTTTCCTCCGAACTTGTTTTCCTTCCTGTGAATCCTGAACTGATTCTAATGGAGTGCCCTCCCCTTACCTTTCTTACATTTTGCCATCCTTTTTCACATCATTGAAAACCTTTCTCCACCCCCCCCCCCCAAAGTGGCTGTCTGGCAACCTTCTGCTTTCCTGCGGGGGGTTCCCCTTGGGGCGCCGGGTCGGGCAAATGGAGTCTCCCTGCGATTCCCCTCTTGTAAACGGAGATCGCCTTCCTTTGGCATTCCCCAATTAGGATGGTGCTTCTCTTTTGGGAAATCTCTTCTTTTCGGCAACCCCGCTCTAAACCGGTGGAAGGCGCTTGTTTTTTCCCCCCATGGTGCCAGACCGACTGTGAGGACGCTTCTCTTGATTCCTTTCACCGTTTTGGCAGGCTAACTTCCTATGAGTTTCCTATTGGTGTTGCCTTCATGCTTCAGTTGGTTCTTCGGTTTTTCCCCGCCCTTCCCGATTTCTGATTCCTTTTTCTTTTACGGCCCTCAAAGGACTCTCCACCCCCCCCCCCCCACCCCCCAGCTAGGAGTTCGCTTTTCGTTTGATTTTGACCGTACCCATTAAATTAGGGGATCTCATACATCCGGCGGACCACCCCCCCTTTTGAAAATGGAGATTAGAGCCTTTTTAGATGATGTTTCGCTGATCACCCACTTTGAGGTTTCGGCCATCGTACCTTTCCTGACAGTAATTCTTTTCCCTGAATGCAATGTGATGATGAGGTTTAATAGCAGCTTATCCCCATGATTAGAGTGCAAACTTTTCTTCCCTCCCCCAATTCATAGATGACATCCCGGTTTTGAGATGGTTTTCCTTCTGAGTCCAATGTTTGATGAGTTCTCTTTTTTCCGGGCTTCCTCCTTCGAGCGTCTTTCAACGGTTAACCAGCGAACAACTCTCTCAAATTTATCTATTTCCCCTTTTGATCTATCTTCTCTCCCTAGAGAGGGTTCGGGCGGTGCCGGGCCTCTGCCCTCTTTTCCCCCGCTGCGCTTCTCAAACTTGCCGAGCTGATTCACATGGAGCTTTCTTGGGTCACTTTCTCGGATTTGTTTAAAAACCTGGACGATGATCTTCTATTTCTGCCCGATCCCTCAGCGCCTACCATTTTGTGGGGACAAAACTTCCCTTGACTCTTTTCTAAACTTCTTTTTTCCCCCTCCCCTGCCCCGTCTCTTGAAAACGGTGCTGCCGACCTTTTTTTCAACCTTCCCTTACGGCTCGTCTGGATCTAGTCTGATCGACAATGAAGGATCGGTTCTGCCCCTGAAGTCCTGTTTTCTACTTGTTTTTGAGGGGCTAACGGTCTACCTATTCCCCCCCCCCTTCAACACGGTCCCGATGAGATCTCCCCACCAGGGGAGTGTTTGTCACTTGAATCCCCCCAATTTTCTCCTCATCCATCGTCAGTAGCCGGCTATGTTCCATTCCCCCTCTTTGGCGACCTTCCGGTGCGTCTGCTGTCATCGATTCTCCGGTCTTTTTTCCATTTTATCCGGGTGCCCACCCCCTCCCCGAAGGACCCGTACTTGTTCCTCCCCCTCTGCATCTCTGTTAAGCCGACTAACCCCTGTTAAGGTTTCCTCCTGCCCCCTCACTGGTCCTACGAAACACGATCCATTTTTTTTTTCCCTGCCCGCCAGTATTTCTTTTGCAGTCGGCCCCTGGTCGTCGCGTTGGGCGGCGGTCATTTTTCTTGCTTCCTTTTGTTTCAATGATGTGCCTCCAAAAATGGTGCGTTCTGCGGGACTTTTCCCCCCAGTCTTACCCCACTCCGGTTCTAATGCAATTGAAACTTATTCCCCCTATCTTCATACCGTCAGCCTTTCCCCGGCGAACGTTTTCGTTCCGCCTTTTTTATTGCCAAGCCCCTCCCCTGACTCCATGACTTCCACTGGCGCCATCTGTCGGGGTTCGTCTGGTCCAAGGGGGTTTCTTTTCAACATTCATTTCTCTGCTTCGTCCGGGCTGAACGAGTTTTCTTTCCTTCTCCTTTCGTGGTGCCTTTCTTTACCCCCTTCCTGTGCTCAAGGTCCTGGATTTTTTCTTTTTTGGACCCCCTTCCTAAATCCCCGTTTTCAGGGGGGGCGGCCCTTCTTTCCGGCAACCCCCCTTTCGTCCCCTTTCCGCGATATTTTTTACCTTTTTTCCTTCCGGATCCTTTTCGACAGGCGGCTTTTTCCCACCACGCCGTTGTCGCGTTTTGTTCCCCTGGTTGACGGAGTCATCACCCCCCTCTAGGGTGCTGTCCTAATTCTTTCCCCGGGGAGGTTCAATCTTGCCAGCCTTTGGCCCCCCCCCCCCACCTCCGCCACCTTTTTAATAACCCCCACCCTGCCTTGCCTTTCCGAGGACCGTTTTTTTTTCGTGGTCTTTCAAATATGCCTTGCTTTTTGAGAAATAATAGTACCACAAACTCCCCTGAGCTCCCCCAGCAGTCCCTCCAAAAACAATTTCCTTCCTTGACCCCCCATGATGAGCCCGCCCGAGCGGTGCAGCAATACTTCCGAAACTTCCTTTCATTGTTTCAACTCCCCAGCCCTTTTTTTTCCTTCGCCACCTTGTTCGGTATCGAGAGTTCGCTAACCCCCCTCCAAGACCGGGTCCTCAACTGGCCTTCTCCAGTTTTTTCCCCGCTAGTTTTTTTGTCGATTTTGGGATTTTTTCCCCCCCCATTTGCTCAGTAGTTCCTCCTTTATAATTCGGCGCACCTTCTTCTCCCTTTTTCTCCCACTAAGAGAATTCTAAGAGCCCGTTTACTTTCTTTCTTTTGCGAGGTCAGGACGGTTTTCTTCGCCCCCGCCTCCAGCGGCCCGAGGGGGCGCTTCGTTTCTTGTTTTTTCTCGGTGTAAGTGCTCCTTTTTCCCCAACCCATTTCCATTTTTTTTTCGATGCCCATGATTAAAACAACGTTTGATTTCTCCTCCGCGGTTTCCCCCTCAGAACCCGCGCCCCTCGCAACACAGGCCCTTTTTTTCCCTCATGAGGCGTAATTTTCCGAGCAACTGCGACAACCGAGCCATTCAGGATGATCGCCCCCCTCTGGGTTTCCTTACGGTTCTGTCACCACCGAGGTGATTTTTTGGGTTCTTCGTGCCCGATTTTTCTCCGTGTTCCTCCCCCTCGTTTTTTACCCGGCCGATGCCTGTTGAAAAACCCCCCCCCCCTTTTGCCGAATTATTTGGTCCCTATAGAACTTCTCCTCTGTCGTCTTTTTCTCCTTTTGGCACGATCGACAAGCTGCATTTTTTAGGTTTCCCCTTTTGCCTATTTACCAGGTTTGTGCCTTCTTTTTTTCCCCCCACACCGTTGTCGTGCCCCGCCGAAGACGCGCCCCCTCTCCCCCGATGCCACTTGTTTTTTTTCCTGTAATTGCCCCTTTTTTCCACTGGTTCCCTCCTAGCTCCCCATGGTGCATATTACTGTATTATTTTTAATAATGCCCACCCAACGCTGTGGCCTTTTTTGATTCGGCCGTTTGGCGGAGCCCATGGTTCACCTGAACTTCTGCGGACTTTTCCCCTCGGAGGCGATTTTCCCTTGATCGTCCTGGTTTCTCTTGATATCCGGGGGACAGCTTTCTTTTTTTTCCCTTAGCCTCCTGTTGAGACTCTATATTTTTCCATTAAAGGGCCCCCCCCCCAAACTTCCCCACTCTTGTACTTCAGTCTTTCCTCGGGCATTCCCATAAGGGTTCACCAATTGCTTTTAACCCCTTTTACAACTGTTCTCCCCCCCCTTCCCCCAAGAGGTAGTTACAACCCCCCCTTCTTGTAGTACCCCTATAGCTACCCCCCCCCTTTTAAATTCCCATGGTGATATATTTCGGATTGACTCCAATACTCGTTTCCCTTCCCGGCCACCAAGTGTGGCCCCCTGGTTCCCTGCGCGGACTGGAGGGCTTTTAGTTTTCAGTCCTTTGTGTTTTTCCCTGTGGCGCAACCTTCCCCCCTTGACTTGGGAACCTTTTTCCCTGAATGCCTTTTGCGATTCGTTTTTTTCGGACGCCGGCTTGGACCCGAAAAAAAAACCCCACCCCCCCCCTAGCGATTCTATCCAGTCAGCGAAACCTCCCCCTACATTGTGTTTGCCCCCATCCGGCCTCTTTTTTGTGTTTTTTTTCAAAATCCCCCTCGCCGATTTCCCCCTGCTTGGCGCATTTGAATCTACCAATCACACTTTTTTTTTCTGGGCATTTTGGTGAGGGCGCGCCCCATCTTAATGGTCCCATAGCTGAATGGCTACTTGGATTCTAGTTTTCGGGAACCCCCCCGGTCTTTCAGCAAAAAAAATTGGGTGCGGGCTTGGTTTTCCTTGGGTTCGGCCCCCTGCAGTTTTTTCCTCTTGTAAACCCTTTTTGATTAATTGGTTCCTCTCCCCCTCGATCTTTACCTTTCCCAGGAACCTTGCGGTATGGGACCAATTTTTTTCAATTCCCCCCCCCCCCACGAGGGAGGCTCGGTCCCTTTTTTTGATAAGCGGCTTTGCTTCCTGGCTTTTAGACCTTACCGCCTCGAATCCGACTTTTTCCTCGAACGTTCACTTCGAAGGAGGTTCTTTCTTCCCTCCGTTGATGGCTCCCCCCCAAAGTTTTTTTTGTGCGTTCCCTCTGATACTTTCCCTCTCTTTATTGCTTTCCCTGTGGCAATCTTGACCTGCCCCAGGCGTGTTCCCCTCCTGAACCCCCCTCACGTGTTGCGCTTATTTTTTTTTGTTTCCACGTTCCACCTCTCTTTTGCTGATGAACCTTTTTTTTTCCCCCTATTCAAACCACGCAGGGGGCCCTCTGTCCTCTTTTGACTTCTGTAATTTTAGGAGTGATTCCCCTCAAAAGTCCTTTTTGCCCACATCTAGGGGGCTCCCAGCCCCCCCCCACCCCTGGGATGAGATCCCGAGGCCGGACCCCCTGGTTCTAGTTATCAGGGTTATTCCATGTTGCGTGCCTTTAATCCTCTTCTACATGCCACTTCATATTGGACTGACCCCCCCGGCCTCGGCCGTTTTGTCAACGGAAGGCTTTTTTTTCCTCTTTATTACCTTTCCCTTGGCGGATTTCCAAGTCCCCGGGCCAGGCGCTTTCTTCTTCCCTTTCCGACCCTTTTTCCTTCCGTTTCCCTCCTCCCAAATTTCGGGGTTGTTCGATTTTCCCCAACAAACCACCACACCCAACTTTAGGTTTCCCCTTCCCCACTCCCTCCTTGTTCTTTGGATTTCTGCCGTAGTGCGACTGTTCATTTAACGGTGTTTTGATGATGAACAGCGTGTTGAAGGCCAATCCTTACCTTTTTTTGGGCAGTATTTTGGTTCCTGCGGCCACCCTTTCGCCCTTTTTTCTGGCTTTTTGTCCAATTTCCATGGTTACTTTTTGTCGTTTGCACCAACGACTTCGTTCAGCCCCTCTCTGGGACGGCGGCACTATGACGGGATCCTTCCGGGTTACAATCCCCTTGCCCTCCTTGACCATTCTCTCCCTGAAAACCCCCCCCCCAAGATGTTAGTGTCCGTTCGAAGTCAGGGTCATACGTCCCCCCCCTTTCCGCGGGGTGTTTTCCTTGAGGCAGACCTCTGGTTCTTTCTTTAGTGGGACCACCTGTGCTAGGTTTTCTTCCGAGAACTTTTCTTCCCCTCTTAAGGTCCTTTTTTTTTTTTGGCAAACATGGATTTTTTGGAACTGAGACTTACTGCCCCTCCCCCCAAACACGACCACGACAAATTTTGCCACACCCGGATCCTCCCCCCTTCATTTTTAAACCAAATCTTCCTCCTGACCCCCCCCTCCCTTCACCTCTCCAATCCGGTACTTGCGAGTTGGCCCCCCCTTGGTCTGCTTTTTTTCGGACAACAAATGGGGAGCGTGCGTGTTTTCGTTCTTTTTGTTCTTTGGACGAGTCACAGTACAGAGGATTTCAACTGCGCCTTCTTTTCGACCTTTTAAGAATGGCTGCTAAATTGGGTTTTTATCTTTCCGGTACCCTCTCCGTGGCACTCGGCTGGGGCAAAAATGTTTCCCCAGGACCGACTCTTCCGGATTCGTTCCGTTTAGTTCTAGGTGTGCCACCGGAGGCTGGCTAGCGGTCTTTTTCCGATCGATTTTTTTCCCTCTTAATGGAGGGCGTGTTTTTTCTTTAGTGCCACTTTCACCCTTTTTTCGGATTCTCCCGTGGTGATGTGTTATCAGATTAGAACGTTGTCTCCCCCCCCCCCCTATACCTTTTTTGCTTCTTGCCACGTTTTCTCGTGTTATTCTTTCAAACATTCGCTTTTCTTCCAGACCATCGTGACACCCACATCCATGGCGGATCGAGACCCCTTCTTTGAGCCTCGATCATTCTCCGCGATTTCGTTCAACCGTAGGAGTCATCGTCTATGGGAGTTGGACCCCTTCCCTTCCCTGTGATTTGCCGTCCGCGGTCCGCTTTGCATGGGCTCATGAGCCCTTCTTTCTATCGAAACTCGCTCTCAATGATCGGTCCCTTTCCCCTCCATCGCTCTTTTCTGTGTCCCCCCCTCGTCTGCACCTTTATCCTTTTTGCGTTTTCCGCCGGATTGGAGTCGCGAGGACGGCAACTTTTCCCCCCTCGCTTCCCATCTTCTTTCCTTCCCCCCTACACCGTTGGGTTTTTTTTCGTCGACCTTTTTGAGGAGTTCGCTTTTGTCCTCCCCGGCCGCTACGATCCTTTTTTTTCCTTGACCCAAACTCTCCTTTCGTAGTTTTTCTTCAATCTGCGGGCTGATGTCATCTATTTCTTGGTTGCTTTGGGTTTTCTAGTTTGTCATGCGGCACTGAAGATGATCCGCTGGTTTTTTCCCCCTTTTCTCCCGACTTGCCGAGCGGGACAAGGTCTGGCTTTTTTTCCCCCCCTCCCCCAATACTGTCCCTTTCCATTAAGGTAGTTGTCCTGAAACCTTGCGGGGAGATTTTCCCCCTTGTGTTTAACTTGTTCCTCCTGCTTAGGGTGTTCTCCAAATGGCTGTTCTTTGGTTTTTTCCCCTCTAGCGTCCCCGAATTGACTTTCTTTCGCAGGCTTTCTGCCTTCCCCTTGGTGGGAGAGGGGGTTGGGGTTTCCGGCACGTCACCCCTTTTTATACGGAATCTATTTCGAGGATTTCGACAATCTCCAACAAGTTCCCTCGTTTCCCGTGCCCACCTCGGTCCCAATTTTCAAACCTAAGACTTTCTCCCTTTTCCTTTTCCGGCTTAGCCCAGTTTTGCTGTTGCGACGATAGAACCGATTTCGGTATTCCTTATTTATGTCCCTTCGTCCATTGCACAGCCCCCCCCCACATAGCTCTTTCCCCGTGCCTGGCTTCCTCCCGAGCAGCGTCAGGTTCTGATGCTTCTGACCCTTTTTTCTTGTTATTTGAAGACGCCCTTACAGACCTCTTGATTAAACACGTGCTCCCGTTCGCAGACCCGCGCCATGTTCTTCTTCCCCCCCCCCGCGGCATTGCGTTTGTCTAGGACAGAACCCTTTGATGTGCCTTTTTCCCTTTTGCACCTTTTCATTGAGGGCAGTCACGTCTCAAGTTACAACCTCCCCCCCCTTTTTTTTGAATGCCAGTTCACCATTCCCTACACCCAGGTGTTCTCGGTACCTCCGTCCTGGTTCCCCCTCGCCTTTCCCATTTTCATGCACGGCACTCGAGGCGTCTACCCTTTTTTTTTCCTTTCGGACGCCACACCTGTGTTCTCATTCGCCCTCAGTGCAACCCCGCAAGTGCCGTTGCAACAGGATCTTTCTGGCCAGGCAGTTGATGACTTCTTTTCCTCCGCAAGAACTCTGTAGCAGCTTAACCCCAATTTTTACTGATACAAGAAAGCAGTTCCCTTACGTTTTTTCCTGCCCAAAAATACGCCCCCCCCCCAGCTCTGCAGGGCTCTTTTTGGACCCCCCATCGCGATCTTTTCTTTAGGACTTCTCCCCCTTCCGAAGGATTCTTGTTCCCGTTTCGGCAACACTGTACATATTTGCGCGGGGTGTTAGGTTTCCTGCGTCCCCCCTCAGAATTTATTTACGGTTCACCTATTCCAGTTTTTTGCCCCTTTTCTTCGCCAACGCTCTTCGTCTTCCGGGTCACCCTTTGTCAAGCCGCCACCTTCCGTAATACTCTCTTTCCTTGCAGTTGCCCGAGGGACGGCTTCTGGGCGGGCTGGTTTCCACAATCTTCCCTCCTTGCTGTGAGCTTCCTGGATCCCCGCTTCAACCCGCGATCAGGTTCAGACTTCCCCCGCCTCAACAACGGAGATCGGACCCTCCTCCCTGTCGATGGTCTTTTTTTCAGAACCCTTCCAGGCTTCGCCATCTTTCATTGCTCTGCCAAATTCACTTGCAGTCTTCAGTCTTCCGCCCCCGGAAAACGTCCCCCTCCCAGAGATCCCCCCGATCCCTCTTGGCCTGCCCACTTCATTTTTTGAGGAGGGTTTCGGTTCTTTATCCCGCGAGAGCTCCGCGTCTCCCGAAAATAGGCGGCACCGCGTTCTCTTTTTTTCCCCCCCCCGCCACCTAAAGTTTCCCCTTTGTTTGGGCATCGTCGGAGGCGAGGGAAACCCATTTTCGCCCAAATTACCTGCCCCGCCCGAGCTTTGTCTTGAAAATTCGTGCTTGTACAGGGTTCCTCCTTTTCCGGGGTCAATATTTCTGTTTTACGTAATTTGAGTTCGGGAGGCTAGAGTCCCGCAATCACCCGCACGCCCTCCCCCTCCCTTGCCTTGCTCTTCATTTCTCCTTTCCTGTGACCGAGATCTCCTTTTTCAGGTCCTCTTTTCATTAGATGTGGCTGGTCTCCTTGCACGTTTCCGATGAGTTGATATTCTTCTTATTCCCCATTCCAAAGCGTGGTTGCCTTTTTATTTTTTGGCGATGAGGCATTGTTTTTTAACACAATGGTTCGCTTTGCTGGGATACTTCTCCTTTTACGGCGCTCGATGTCAGTTCTCCCTCTTTCAGTTTTTCCCCCTTGGCGGCGTGCTGGGGGCCTGATTGTTTCTTGAACACCTCCTCTTCCGGTCCCACGAAATAAGCCGCGGTTCGTTCGCAAATGTTTTTTCTTTTTCATGACGCCTTTTCCCCAAGACCCCCCCCCATGGTTTTTTTATTTAAACCCCCCCAACTATTGCCGTTCTGTGGTTATTTTTCAACTACAACACACTTTTTATTCGGTTTTTCTCAACTGGTCTCTTACCATTGGTTGAACCCTCCCAAGTCTGAATTTCATTCCCCGATTCCCTTTTCGATGGACTTGATTTCTAACCTTGGTGGTTTTTGATTCTACATTCGGGAGGGTATCTCCCGTTTTTCCTCCTTTTTTTGCAGAGACTTATCCATCAATTTCTTTCAACTCACACGGTGACCCCCCCTGTCCCTTCTTTCAGCTTTTTCGGCTCTTTTTGAATTCTTTTTCAACTGGGACTTCCCCTGGGATTTTACCGGGGGACACTTATCCACCGATCCTTTTTTGTTGTACCCTGTCCCGTCGAGTACCTCCAACCTAGTTTTGCCTCCTTTCGTGTAGGCTTCTGAACACCAATTCTAGTCCGGCAAACTCCCCGGTTTATCGCTGTCCTGGGAGAGGGCTCTTCCCCGCACAAGGGTGGATTCGGTTTTGATCACCGGGCTTTTGCCCCCAGTAACTTTCTTTCCGGACGCCCTTTGAAAAAATGGGTCGGACACGTAGGCATCAGATGCACTATCCATGGTTCACCCCCTGTACTGAATGGCTGACCGAAAAAAAAACGTTTTCTAGAAAGCCCCCTCTTTTCCCCCATTCGCTTTTTCCAATCCTGTTTGTTAGCCAATGACCTGCGCCCGGTACACCGCCGACCTTTTCCGCGGTTTCCCTCTTTTGCACCCGCAAACCCAAACATTTTTTTCTCTTCGCTGCGCCACATCTGGAAAATATTCTCCTGAAATTTGTGTTGTGATATCTCTCTTTTTTTTTCCCCTTGGCATCATTCTCACCTTGGCTGAGCCCCAGGAACGGGGGTTTTTCGATTGTTTGTCGTCGGGGTTTTCCCTCGCACCGGCGGCGGCATTTTTCTCAAACGTGGTTGCTTTTTCGCGGCACCTGTTTCTCCTCACCCCTGATATCGCGAATTTCCCCCCCCTCCTCGGGGACGGGTGCTTTTGAAGGGAGGAAGTTGCCTCCTTTTCCCTTTCCATTTTTTCGTCCTTCTCCCTGTCCAAGGCGCGGGAGACCTTTGGTCTTCCCTTTCAAGCTTCCGGGGCGGTGTGCGCCGATGTCCTACCGACGGCCCTCTCTTTTTTACAATTCTTTGTGAATTCCGGTCTCCCTGAACCCCTTTCCTTGCCGAAGTCTTTGTCCTATTGTTTTATTTTCACGGGAACTCTTTTCTCCCCCTTTCGTGGGTTTGCCCCCTTTTCCCCCCTGGCTTGTTTTGAAAACACCCTAATGGAACCCTTTTTGATGTTCTTTATGGATTGCCCACCGCTCTTTTTCCAGCTACCCCTCACCCTTCCAAGCCTGATTTTCCTCTCTATTTTGTTTTCCGTTCACCTGGGGCGTTTTCTGCTCCCTCCTTGTATCTACTTTGGCGTGCAAGGCGTATCGCATTTCATATTGGAAATTTGGTCCCCCTTTCCAGCCTCCTTCCAAAACGTCTTTCTTACCCTCGGAAGATTTTGGGGCTTGCCCCCAAGGCGCTCACCTTGTGCTTCTCTGATACTTTTTGTGATGGGATCCTTCAAAATAAATTTTTGGTGCCCAACGGTCCTTATTCAACCCGCGCCCAAATAGTTTCCCCTCCCGACTTTTTGCGCCGCCTATAGAACCCTCTTTTGCCCGATGATTCCTTCCTCTCTTGTTTCCGTTGACTCTTCTTGACGTCTTTTCCACCCCAGGACGCTTTCCGGATCTTATCTTTCAAACTTGTACCTGGGTGCTCCTATTGGTTCCCCCCCTTTTTTTTTGAAAGGAGAAAACCTCTCACGGCCTTTCTGAGATTTGTGCCTTTCTGTCATGCACAGGTTCAGTCCCGCGGAACGAGAGATTCCCCCTGACCGCCCTTTTCTGTTCGACCTTCCTTTTTTCGCGGTTCCTTTTGCCACGGTCCCTGACTGAGTGCGATCCCTGATTTTTTTTCGCGGAGTCTTCCCGGAAACCCTGTCCCCGTAGAACGTTCTTTTTTCCTCATCCCTCTGTGCCGTTTTTTTTTTCATGGCATTCATTTTTTCCAGTTTGTAACATTTTTTTTGAACTCCGCAATTTACCCGTCCCCAAGCCGACCCCTCTGAAAACAGGAGCACATTTTGGAAAAACATTGTCCTTCCCACGTGACTGCCCCCCGAGTTCCCCGACAGCTACTTGGCCAGTCCTTCACATTTGATCTATTTCTTTTCGGGTAGGGCTTCCCCCCCCCCTTTTTTGAAGAGTTTTTTTTTTTTCTCGTGCCCCCCCCCTGGGGCTCTTAAACGGCCCTTTCCTTTGTCCATGTCTTCGCATGGATGCTGTTCTTTGGACGCTGGCGAGTTTTCTGCGCGACGGTCCTCCCCCCTTACTGTTCCTTTGGGTGAAGTTTCCCTTGGGCAAAATTTTTCTCATTCCTCCCCCCCGAGGAACTCTTTGGGCTCTTTGTCGATCGGCGCAACGATTATTGCTCTTCGGTATGATTCAAGAATTTTTTTTTTGGCGCGTGGCGGGCCTCCCTTTTGCCAACTCGATTTCTCTCGCTCACTTCCTCCTGGGTGAGGGGTCTTGATTTCTCCCCCCCCCTGCTCTCCCACAAGGGGGAATTTTCGTTCCGCTTCCCCTTGATTTTACTCTCCCTCATTTGGGTCCCTGACTGGGCCCCTGGGATGAGATGTTTCCAACCACGTGCCTTTTCACATGGCAGCTCGCTTTTTTCGTCGTGCTTTTTCTTTTCCCCCGTTCTCACACCCCGGACTGCGAGGTTTAGGCCCCCTTTATGAATCTTTTTTGTAGACAGTATGGGAGGTTCAAAGTCCTTTTGATTTTGGTCTCTTCTGTATTTCTGTGCTCTATTGCGCCAAGCGTTTTTGTCTCGATCTGGGCGCCCATTAATTTTTTTTTTTTCCCCCTGAATTCTGGCCCCCCCCCCCCCCAATTTGGTCCCGGTTGTGATGAGCCCTAGTGTGTTCTTTTTGTTGCGCGTTTTCTCGGGTTGCCACCCCCCCTCCTCAACACCTTTTTCGGTGCACCCCTACTGCCTCCCGTTTTTGTTTTGAGAAGAAGTCTTTTTCACCAGGGTTTTTTGGTCCTTTTAGACGCGGATCATCCGCGCCGCCTGCACCCCCCCCCATGGTTTCCTTCACTGCGAGGCCTGATGTCACTGGCGAGCCGATTCATGGGGTCCTTCGTTGCATTCCCTGATGCTCTTTGTCGTATAAGCAGATTGGCCAGCTTTCTCATCCCAGGTCTCCTTTGGCAACTTCCCCTTTTTCGTGAAGATCCCTCCTCCCCTTCGCTGAGATGTGCGCAAGGTGCTGGGCTTTCAGGACCAATGGCGGGCGGGGGTTTGCTGGATTCCCCCCTGGTTTTGCTGTGGCACCACCTACTTCCCCCCTTTCCGAGGGGTTGGTTTGGCTCCACGGTTATATACTTCTTTTTCCCCCCCACCCGCTACCGATTCTAAACAAGGGTTGAGTCGTTTTTTTTTCCTTTTGGCATTTTTTCCTCCCCCAGCGCCAATTATTTACTTGACATAATCTCCTCCTTCCACACGTCCCCGTTGCGATTCACTTGAGTTTTGAGCGTAATAGTCTACCCTTTTTCTTATTTTATTGCGGTTCCCCCTTTCCCACAAGTTTTTCCTCTGTCAGACCTTTCGAGAAGCGTTCCTGGGTTCCCTCCCTCAGTTGTTTAACCCCTTTGGACCTCTTGCAAGCGGCCCGCCATCTTCCCTTTCAGCATGATGACCCCACGCTCCATTTGTCTTACCTTTTTTTTTCTTATAGAGCTTTTTTTTTCTTGTGAGTTTTCCTAGTGAAAAAAAGGCTTTCATCTCCCATTTGTGCGTTTTTTTTCTTTTCTTCGGGCCGGTAACTATAGTTCCCCATTATACCAATTTCCCTGCCCCCCCCCTCGACTCCCAGCGTTTCGGTCCCCACCTCCTTTTAAGCCTTCCTATTTTTTTTTTCGCTCAGTTTTCCTCCAAGCCGGCCTCGAGGTACTCCCGCCTCACTCCCTTGCGTTTATTGTTTCTTTTTTCGCAATCTGGCGCCCTTTTTTGAACTCCCCTTATTTCTCGCGCCCGGGCCCTGCAGTGCTGAACTCTCCTGGCCGCCTTCCCGTTTTCACCCATGTACACTTCCACGTCCCCCTGCAGTTCCCCCTTTTTTTTGTACTGGTGGCAAGGGATTCCCCCCTCCCGGGATTCTTCCTCGGCCGGCCCAAGGGCGCTCTCTATCTTTTTTACGGGCTGGCACCGACTTCCTCCTGGGGTCACTTTTGTGGCCAAACCTATCTGTTTATCGGCGGTCTACAACCCCGGCCTTCCTGCTGTGAATTCGCACCCTCCCTGTGTGTCTGTTTGTTTTTACAGCTCTTCCGCCCCCCCCCCCTCTTCCCCGTAATAAGAGAAGGCCCGGCCGTTGGCAGATTTGCGGGCGGGTTTTTTTTTTTTTTTTCCCCCCATCCACTTCTGAAGTGCTGTTGCCTGCCATTTTCCCCCCTCCTTTCGCCGATTCAGGGACCCCGGCCGACCCCCCCCACCCGTATCTTCGCGATCGGTGATGGAGCTGACGCCCCTCCCCGCAAAACTTTTACTTTCTCTTCCTGACATTCAGGCCATTCATTAGGTGTTTCCACCTTTTCTGGTGAACTGTCCCCTTTACTGCTAACCCCTTAGAGTTCCTTCCAGATGACCACTTCAAGGCGCAAAAAGGCATGAGAGGTTTCTTTCTTTTTTTTTTCATGTGATTCTTCTTTGCTACTAGTTTCCTCTCCCTCGATAACATCTTCTTTTTCTAGCTTTTGTTTTCCATCGGGATGTTTCGCTTGAATATTTCAGTTTTTTTTCTTGTCCCCCCCCCCCTGTCCTTTTTGATCAGGTTCTGGTCGGGCGGTTTCTTTTCCCGGTTCTTTTCTCACGCTCCCGCATTGCACGAGGCGGGTATTTTTTTTTTCCCCTGTCCAAGGTCTTCATGGTTTTTCTGCACCCAAGTCCCCCCCAAGATCTTGCAATCTTTTCTGCACCATCTTCCCCCCCACTTCCATGAATCCCGAGCGGTACGGCGTTTCCACATCATTTGGACATTACGTTCCCCTTCAGTGTCTTTTTGCTTTCCGCCGACTTTTCCTTCCCTTTGCTTGACGTTCATCCTTTTTTTTCTACGTTCTTCGATTGCGTTCCGTCATTCCACGCCCTGCCCTTTTTTTCTCACAGAGGTGGACCTGGTAGGATGAACGACCAATGCTGTTTTGACTCCGTTGGTTTGTTACCCCTGTTGGGAGTAAACACTTCGAGTTTGAAGTACCTGGCCTCCTTTTCTAGATTTCCTTTTTCGCCTATTCCATGTAGGCTTTATTACGATCGCAAGCTTTTTTCCCCCCATTCCTGGTTTCTCTTTTGTCCCTTCATTCGGCCCCGGTTGTATGGGTCCCTTTTTCCCCGTCCTTTTCCACGAATAGTCCTCCGTTCTTTTTCGGGTGTGTGACCGACCTTCCCCCCTCCTACTTTCACGCGTCTAAAATCCACGATCTTGTCCATGTTGCATTCGACCCCCCCCTTTTGTTTGATCTGCCCCTACTCACACAACGCTGTGATCGTTCTTTTCGTTGAGGCCGCCTTTTTGGTGGAAAACGCCCCCCAAGTTTGAAAAAAAAGGTTCCTTTCCGATCGTCGTCTTTGATTTTTCCTTGTTTGTTTCCTTCGGACGAACTTTCAATCCTTTTGAGAGAATTCGCTACAAAAGAGTCAAGGTTTTCCCATGATACAGCCCCCTTCCCCCCCCTAACTCCCCCAGGGATTTTCTCTTCCCCGATAGGGCATTACCCATGATCGCGTTTGGTTTTGCGTTTCTTTTCCCCGCCGTGAAACTGTTTCACCCTTTTTGTTGCATTATTAACTTGCATATCCCGGTTCTTTTTCTTACCCCTTTAAAATGCCCCCCCTGGAGGCATTAGTTTTTCGCCTGAACAAGACCCCTTAACCCAGGCGGCCCTTTTTTTTTCTCGCCTTCTCGGCATTCCCTTTGGCCAGACTTTCTGGTGACCCTCAACAGGGTCCCCCCACCCTGAGTTCTTTTTTGCCCCTGGTTCCCGACATTATGCTTGGCGCTGGCGATCTTCCGACTTTCTTCACACTCTAAAGGATCCCCCCCAAAAAACACAAACAAAAAAAAAAACAAAAAAACCCAAAACCCCCCCCCTCCTTTTTTCTGGCCTTTTCAGGAAAACTTAGGACCCCCCCCTGTTCCGCCCCTTCCCGGACCTTTTGACCTGTACCCCCCGCCTGATAGAAGCAGAGGGCATGTGACATAATTCTTTTACCAGAAAAGATTTCACCTTACGGACCTGTTTCATTCAAAGTTTTTTTCTTTCTGGTTCCGCCCTCGCATACGATTCCGGTTGTCACTCTTCCTGGCACAATACCCCGGCTACTTAGCACCTATGCGTTTTCTTTTTTCCAATCCGGTTCTATTGTTTGGTGTTTTTTCTTGTTCTTCGGACACTCTCGCCTTTTTTCTTTTTTTTTTCGCGTCCAAACGTGGGTTTTTTCCAATTCTCACCCCTGTAAGGTAGGGCTCCTTCACCACGAATGCATACGCGGTCCTTTCGAAAAATACTTTCCTGCCCCCTCCCCCCCGGTCGTCAAGTTCTTCGGGAACCATAGTTTTTCTTGATTCCCGTCCTGTTCCTTCCCCCTCCGACTTTTTAAGCCGTCCTCTTGTCTTCATGTGCTTTACAAGAATCCAGGATTTGTGGAGACTCCCTTTTTGTTTATAGACCCTCGCTTTTCCATGTTTTTTTAATAACCGCTACCCCAGAAAACCTTCTTCTTTCCCCCGTGCTCCCCGGGTTTTTGGACCTCACTTTTTCAAGGACCCCCCCCTCTTTTTGTCTGGACTTTGGTTTACCTCGATCTTTCAGGCACTTTTCATTTTCCACACTAATGGATTGTGAATTTTCGTATGTGATACAGAAACCCCTCAAGGACCTCTGCCGTGTTACTTTCACCTGCTTTAGGGATACATTTTCCATCTTCGATTGTTAATTTCGTCGCGTTGTTTTTTACCCCCCGTTTATGGGTTCTAATTGCTTTTATCCACGGATCGGTTTTTTCTTTCAATGGGCGTTCATTTGCCTTAATTCCCCCCTCTCTTTTCCCTTCAACACCAGTTCCTCTCCCTCCCGGTTTTCTTGACGTGGACCATTACTCTGTGGATTGGTGGCGGATTGCAAATCTTTTTTTCTTTTCCCTCCCGGCCCTCTAGGTCTCCGTCCGCGTCGGTGTGACGGCCTTAAACAGAAAACCCCTTCGTTTACAAAACCCCCTTTCACGCCCAACTCCTGCCGCGTGGACGTCGAGTAGTCAATCCGGGACCGTTGATATCCCGATGTTGCCTCTTGTTCCTACGCGCCCTGATTTCTTATTGCCCTTTTTGCCCGGGGTCCCACATCCCCCCTCTTCCCTTGCTGCTGTGTTTCTTCGTGAAAATTGTAACATGTTTCCGAGCACCACGATGTTTTTTTTGCTCGCACAACACACCGCAAAGGCTGGGCAGTCTCTCATATATTTTTTTCGGGCTTTCCCCCGTTTTTCCCTTGAGCGACTGACCGAAAGATGCGCACAGTTTCGTCCGAAGTCATTCCCCTTTGACCCCATCGCTGCGTGCATCTCCGGCGATCGTATTTTCCGGGAATTTCGGAAAAAACCTGTAGATTTCTTTTGACCGATCCCCTTGATCCTCTTGCCCTTTCAAAGTTTTCATGGCAATAAGGTCCCCCCTCTATGAGTGGACTGGTCCAATTCCAGCCCCCCTCCCCCTCACTTTTCCCTTTCCTCCCCCAATTAGCCACTTCCCCAACTTGCCTGTATTCCCACGCGCCCCCATGGGGGCGACTGCCGGCTTTTTGGGTCGCCAATCTACCCCTTGGGTATCCCCCTGTTTCCCGATTTTGAGAGGTCCCCCTGCCCCCGGGCGATTGTCAATCTCGGCATCTGTCGCAGCGGATGGTCTTTCGACGCTTCGGCGGACTTTTCTTTTTCTTTTTTCCCCCATCGTCCCTACTTGTGGCATTTGCTGGGCAAATGGAACGTACATTGAAGTTGCAACTGTGCTTTGGCGCGCTTTCGCACCGCCCCCTTTTGGCCGAACGAGGCTTTGGCCCCCCCCTGTCTAACTGAAGAGGTTTTTATTACCCCCTTTTCTGGTCCTCTTTGCGGTGTGCACTGTTTTTCCTCCTTGCCCCCCTCTCCCTTTGGGAGTTGTCACTATCTTTGGTCTCCCTTTGTATGTCGGTTTGTTGGTTACGCCTTTCGCCAATTCACCCCATCCCAAGGGCGGAGCTCTTTTACGATGGCCATGTTTACTTTGACCCTCTCCCCTTCCTGTTGTGGCCTCCTGCTAGACTCCACCAACCCGTCCCATGGCGGCTCCGCAGGTCCTGCACTTCGATCTACCATTTTCAACCACATCTCCCTTGCGACTTTTTTTGCCATAAGTCATTCGAGGCCGTCGTTTTCGTTTGGGGCCCTTTTTTTTTTTCGTTAACTTTTGCCTCATTGCTTCCTAGGGGATCATAACCAGCGGAATCATACCTTCCTCGTTTCCTTTCCCGCCCCGACCGTCTCCCCCTCACCCGAATACCGCTGACCTTCCCCCCTTTTGATGAGATCGTTGGTGCGTTTTTTTCGGGATCGAGATCCCCCCCCTTTTTGAACCCACTCCCTTCTTCCACGTTAGGTCTTATTTCTGTTCCTTTCTCGGAGAAGAGATTTGCCTTTTTGAACGGGGCGACGAGTTTTGGTGCCCTTTCGTTTTCCAACCACCCCTCTTCTCCCTCCAAAAACAAGTCAACTTCTGTCATTCGATGAGGCGCTTTCTCTTTGGGCGGGCCGATCGCTTTCCCCTTGACGATGACTTTTCGCCCTTGTCCCAGCGGACCGCGCGGCGCACTGCCCAATACCATACTTGCTTCAATAAGGATGGCGAAACACCCCCCCTCTCTGGTGCGGGCAATTTTCCCTTTGCCTTTTTCTTTTTCGGTCCTTTTGTCGAGATCTTTTCTTTTTATCCCAGTTTGTATCTTGCTCAACCTTCCCCCTCTCCCTTGTGGGGAGTTTTTTTTTGAGGGCTACACGTCTCCCTTAAACACCTCACCCCCTCCATCCTACCGACTTCCCCCCCCCCCCCAAGGGGAGATTCTTTTAAGCATTGCCTCCTCCAAATTAAAAAATTATTTGACATCCCCTGACCCGTTGCTAGCCCCTTTCCCGCCTTGTGTTTTGTTTATGGACGGGCTGATATAGGTCTGTTGTCGTTTTGCGGACCATTGTGCACAGCGATTTCCCTTTAGTTTCCCAGAGTCCCCCTTTTCAAGCCTCTTGCGTCCGGTTCCGCATCCGTCCCATGAATCCGTACCCTTTGATCTTGTGAAGCCTGCCCTTTTTCCTTTCGCCAAAGCCCCACTTTCCCCACCCTTCTCCCTCTCTTCTCCCCCCCTTCCAAGTTGCGACCCCGAGGTCTCTTTGAGGTTCACAAGGCACTTTTGATTTTTGCTCGTTTCAATGATTTTTTTTTGGGGGGCTCTTTTTTCAACCCTTTTCTTTGCCCTTTGCGGGTTCCAGTAGCCCCCCCATAAACAAGGGTGAAGTTAAAAATCTTTTTCTCCTGGTTTTTCCCCCCCCTCCTCCCCCCTTGCCAGACATTTTCTCTACTCTCCCCTCGTTGTCAACACAGGCCGGGGCCTGTCGTTCTTTTCTTTTTTGCTTCGGACGTTTTTGTTCCGCTTGCCCTCTGTCGACCTCGCCGTCCGGGGGCACTTTTGAAGCCAACTGCCGCCGGCCCAGTGCCTTTTTTCAACACCTAAGTTTCTCGTTCCCCCTTCGTGGTGTTTTTTCCCCCCCACCCAATCCCCTTCCCAAGCCACTCTTTTTCCCCAAGTTCTTCCTTTTCAAGACTCAAATTCTGCGCAGGGGCGAGTTCTTCCGGCCCCCAATTTTCCCATTTTCCCTTCTGGGCGACGTTTTTCTCTTCCGCCTGGGCACCGTGCATTTCCACACATTCCACCCTATTTTCTTTTTGGTTTTCTTTTTTCAACAACCCCCGTAAATTTTTTCGGAAGTACCAGGTCGTGTTCTGTGCACAGCGTCCTGAGGCCCACTCCAGCCCGCCACCCATACTCCCCGCGGATTTCCCCCCCCTTTTTCCGGGGTCAGCCCCTCCCCTGCTCTTTTGCTTGTTTACACTAGACCCAAATAATTAGTACCTTCTGCAGTGCCATGGAACTTTTTCTACCAGCTTTGTTCTGGACACCCCCCAAAACGCCTTTAATCCGTCCCTCTGGAACCGCCCGCTGGCAGCCTTCCCCCAGCTTTCTACCCTTTTGTCCCCCCCCAATACTCTTTTTCAAATCCCACCTTTTTCGTACTGGAAACGGTTCAGCCGAACTTTTCTTTTACAGCCCCCCCCCCCCCCCGATCAATCACCCGGGCATGCGCAACTGTTTCATTGTAACATGCTTTGTGACTTCCCCTTTTTTCCATCTTTATCAGCTTCTTCCCCCCCGCCCTTTCGAGTTGTTTGTCTGCAATCAGTGACCTTTTTTCCTTGCCTGTTATTTCGTTGAGGCGAGGAAACATTCTTAACTTCTTCTTGTCGATTCCCCCTTCCAGAGCTTGGGATTTTTTTTCAACCCCCTTCCAGGACACGAGAAATCTGTGTCATGGAGAAGCAACACTCTTTTCCCATCGGCCTGCACCATTGAGCAAACCCTTCTTTTTCGAATGCGTCCTAGTTCCGACGCCCCCCCTTGCGCCTATTTTCCCTTCCTTTTTGCTGATGACTGAGACACCTAGATTCGTTGATGATCGTTGTTCCATTAAGATGTGTGGTCCTGCCGCCGGCACGGTGGTCATTTTCGGTTCTCTGATTCAAACAGTCTCCAAGGCGTGTCTTTTGTGTTGATGCTTTTGGCGAACACCCCTGTCGAGTTTTGAAAGACCGGCCTCTCCCTCCTGTCCCCGGTTTGATCGTAGGCCACTGCCCCTCTTTTTTTCGGCCAAAGTCCCTTCTTCTCAAGTTTTGCATGATTTGTCTTTTCTGGCCACCCCTCCTTCCTTTAACAACCCTGCTCCTTGCCGTCGCGCACCTGTTGCCGCCCTCCCCCCGTCTGTCGGGCAAGCCTTTTTACGGGATCGCCCCATTTCCCACTAGGTTTTTTCTTCCTTTTTCCTGTCAACCACCCCCGCTTGGATCGGTTCTGTGACGCTGTCCACGTATTGAAAAGGCCTTGCCCCGAATCGCGCGTCGCGTTCTCCTGGGTGTTTTCCACTTCCCCCCCCATCTTCTATCCCCCTTTCCTCGTGTTTTATCACTTTTCCTGGATGATTCAGCAACGACCCCCCCCCATCCGCCGATCACTCTCTTGGCCCTTCCTTCAAGGACTGTGTGCCCCTCCGTCCTCAAACTGTTCTCACCGATTCCCGTTGGTAGGTTTCTTTTCCCCGGCTCCTCTCCTCTTTTTTCGCACTTACCTCACCCTCTCCTCCTTCCTCTCCTACCTATCGTAGATAATCAACCGCCCCCTAAAATACATGCAATGGGGAGGCCTTGTTCCGGATTTGCGTTTTTCATTAAAACATTTTTTCCACAGTGGCATCTTTTCTTTCTACGGCTCCCTTCCCCCTTCGCTGGTCGCTTGTGGCCATTTTTTTCCCCATCAGGCAAATCCCCAGCCGCCAGGGGAGAACCCCCCATTTGGATTTGACTTCCGTGCTCACTTCCCCCAATCGGAAAACCCCCCCCCCAGTTCGAGGGACGTCCCCTTTAAATTCGGCACCAAACTCGACATTTCCCACCTCCTCGCCCCTCCACTTTCTGCTCTCTGGATTTTCTCCCGGAACATTTGGTCATCCTAACCCGGGTGTCCTCTGGTCCGCGTACCTGGTAATTACGTCTCTCGAGTCACTTGATCTCAGGGTAGTTCCATTCCCGGCTACTTCAGGAACTTTGGACCTCCCGTTGCTTTTTGCGGACCTTTTTTTCCCTTTAGGAATACTATAGCGCGGGGCATGCGCCTTTTGTTTTTTTGCCTGTTTCACGTATGCCTCCGATATGTACGACACCCTACCTCCTGTCATGGGAACCAACTTAATTCCCCGTCTTGGTAGGCTCGGCGAACCTTTGAGGTGAAACTCTCAGACGATCTGTTACATTTCCCTCACGTCCAAGTTCTACTAGATCTCGTTTCCTTCTGGTCTTTTTTCATTCCGAGTTATTGCCGATTTATTGAGCAGCTTCGTTTTTAAATTTTCCCCCCTCATGTCTTTCTGCTGCCCTTTTTTTCTGGGGACCCCCCGTCCCTCTGATGAGGCTGAACCCTCCTTTTGTGCGACGACTCTTTTTAGTTTTTTTTGACTTTAAACCACCCTAATGAATTGTTTTTTTGGACTCTTTTCCCCTACCAGCTCCGTATTCCGTTGTCCGCCCCTCAGCTTGATGTCTCCGGAGACACTTGTTTCCCGTGCGTAATGTTTTGAAAAAGTCGTTTCTACTAATTATTTTCTCCTTCCCATACTCCACCCTCACTCCCTTCCTTTTCTTCGTTCTGAACTTCGTGTTAAATTATCGTTTCCCCGCCGTCGTGTCCTTTTGTTCTCCCCGGCATGGCCCCCCTGAGTTTCCTGCCTGATTCCCGCCGGACTCCCATCTTGTTTTTTTCCGCCTCCAAAACAACCTTTTGTCACCACCCTCGGCACAATAGGTTTTTTTGCCCCTTTATTCGGTACCGTAGAATTTGCAGCGTGCCGGGATTAGGCTGGATTTCCCAGAGATTGTTTGGCCAATACCCGGCTGCGCCAGTCTTTTCCCATGGACCTTTCACCTCTGTAGATACAGGGGGACTTCCTGCTTGGGAAATAGTTATTTTTTCCAGACCTCTCCTCTCGTCGGTCGAGTAGTAAAGGCCATTTTCTTTTTTTTTCGATTCATGTTGGAATGGAGGCTTACATTTCCCCCTGGAGTTCTATCTGACGCCCGGGACATCTGCGAAAATTTTATTGTGGTTTTCAAGATCGGGTTTTTCTTTTTTTTCCCCTGAGACGCCCCTCCGGAGGCTTCGGCTACGGAGTGGGTCCCCCCCCTTATGGGAAGATCCCCTCTCCCCCCACCCCACTGGCTCCTTTCCTTTTGGTTAACTGCTTGCCCTGGTTTCAAATTCAGAAACCGCACCTCTTTTTTTGCAACAGGTTTCCTCCTTTAACCTTTTTTTCTTTTCAACCTTTCCTTGCCCGCCAGCGCACCTCGAAATGGGGTTCTCCGATAATGGGCGAGGTTCCCCAACTTTCTTTTTCGTCCTGCTTTTCCCTGACGTGTTGGGCCTGAGCATCAATGGGGTTCGGCGGCCTTCACTCTGGCTTCTGACCCTGCCGCTGCTTTTTTTTTGTTTGCGCTCCGGTCCTTTTTTTTCTGTCACCGGTTCCCTCGCTGGGCAATTAAATCATTCAGCCGATCGGAGGTCCCCGTCTCTTCCTTTTTAGATTTGCCGTCAACGTAAGTCTGACGAGATTCTCTTCAAGAATTGGACGGTTTCCCGGCGTTCCTGATTCCTTTTTTCCCTGGTTCCTGCGGTCTCCATCGATAGATGTTTGGTTACGGGCCTACCCTCTTGTGGAGGGCCCTACCACCCCACCCCTCTCCAACAAGGGGCCTTTTCGTCCCCCTTTTCGATTTTCCCTTCACGCCTTCAATCTCTCAGCGACCCCCCCCCGCCATGGGCGCCCTCTTTGTCCTTTCAGTTCGAATGCACCTACTTTGATGTTTTTTTTTTACCCGTATGTGTATACCCAAGTCTTTCTGGATTCGGGGGTTGGGGTGTTGTGTTGTGTCCCCACAGATGCTTTTCTCTTTTTTGTCTTTCATTTTCGGGCTCATGGTCATCATCGTTCTTCAGCGGGCAAAACTATCCTTCTTCTTCTCGAACTTCAACAGCCAGTCCTTTCGTATTGAGTTCGTTTTGTGCCCAGGGGGGTGTGTCGGCCGACTAGCGTCCTTTCCTTCGTCCGTGTTACTTTTTCCCTTTTCTCTCTTTTCCTCCTTCTTTCATAGAAAGATTTTGCTTCTCCTGGCCGCCGGAGTGTTTTCCTTCCGGCTCCCCGGCGCTTCGTTCCGCCGGCCCCCCTCCTGAAACTTTTCGCCCCTACTCTGATTCCCTTGTGGCTTTTGCTGATGTTCCCTGAGCGATTCCATTTTTTTGCAGATACGAGTGCTCTCCCCCTGTGCCGATGATCCGCTTGGACCCCCTGCCCCCTTGGCTCCACCCCAGTGCCCCCCATACTTTTTCCTCCCCACGGATGGCCGGAAACCTTGCCGGCGATGGTTGGGCGACTCTCTGCTCTCCCCTTCCTTTCCTGTTTCTGTCTTGCGGATTTTTCTCTTGACTTTTCTAATTTGTCAAGCCGGTATCTGCGGGGTCCCCTCGCCCCATGAGAGGGTTGGGGTGTGATTTTCTCCGGTCTGTCGTTAAGGGCCGTGCATCTATCTTTTCCTCCCTTTTTGAGAGGTTTTGGCACTGGTGAGGTTCCTTCCAATTCCCATTCTGAATCAGACTTCGTGCAGTTAGCCTTTGTTGTCTCCTTCCAACTTTGATGCCCGCCGATCTCTCACCGTTTGTTTTTATTAAAACGGTTTGACACCTTTCCGCGTCCCCAGATCTAGTCTTCGTAAGTCTGTCCCCCCTCTCTTAGGACCATTTCCTCTTGATTTCCGTTGAAAGTCCCTGACCCCCTTTTTCCCTCTTTTTCCGTCCCGACATTTAGAAGAACCAAGCGCATCCTTTGGTGGAGAGTTGGGGAGGTCAGGGACAGGCAAACTTTGACTTTCCCCCTGATGTTCCTTTTTTTTAATTGCGGTTTGCGGGCCCATATCTCAGTTAAAACCTTTGTTTTTTTCTCGGCCCTTCCCCTTATGAAACATCGAATTTTTTCCAGCCCCCCCTCAGTTCCCCAGCCCCTTTTTTTGGCCTTTCGCCATATCAAGGCCACGGCCCGGGCCCCTTGTCTACCGGTCTGATTTCTTTCGGACGCAAAAATTTATTCTGTTCGGGGTTCGCCTTTTGTCCCCTTTTTTTTTTTTTTCCCCTACCTGGCTCAACAGGATTTCCCAGGTGCAGTGTTGAGTTATCGGCCCTCCCACTTGGGTTTTGTTTTGCCTCCCTTTTTTTTCACCAATTTATCTCCCCAAGCCAGCCCCCTAACCCCTTTCCCTCCAGGCAAGATTCAAATAACGTTCTGGGCGCTTTTTTAGTTTTTTTCCCACAGCTTCCCCCCTAAAGTTTTCCCCCGGCGCTTTTGGGATTCTACGTGGCGCCCTGTGTGCAAGCCTTTTCCCTAACCCTTTTCCCCCTCTGTTGTTTTGGCGTTTAATTCAGGAGTCACCCAACACGTCCTTTTCCCCCCTTTCCGGAATCAAAGGTATTCGTCCTTCCACGCGAGTTCCGGTCCTCCCCTTTTCACAACCCCCACCTCCACGCAGACTTCCAGGGGACCCCACCCCCCCTCTTTTTGCCGAGTTTCTTTTTCTTTTGCTTTTCCTCCATAGTTTTTTCAGTGCTTTTGAGACCCCCCCTTAATTAGTACCGAAATTGCACGCCCCATTTTATACCCCGAGATCCCCCTAAGGTTTTTTCCCCAACAAAGCTTCAGCCAGAGAATCGCTCTGTTATTCCTTACCGCCCCTCCCCCTGCACTTCCCACTTTCCATCTCCTTTCTCAATAATTCCCCTTCCCTTTTTGAGTTCTTCGCACCAAAGGTTCCCTCCCCCCTCTGATGGAAATACCACCCAAGCTGACCGGGTCCTTTTGGCATGAGATTTTTTTCCCGCTGGACCTTCTTCCCCCTCCTTTCTTTTCTTTTCGCTTAAATCGGCGCACTTTTTAGCTGTGGTTCTCGAAGATTCTTCCCCCACTCAATCGTTTTTTTTTTTGTTTACCCAGGACGTTCTCTGCAACCCGCCGATCTGGCGGGATGGTGCTTTAACTTCGCTTGTCCCCTTTTTTTTGGATTGTTCTTTCCTCCCCCCTTCTATTTGGGAGCTCTAACCCCACGTTAGCAGTCTGTCATCGTAATCCCTGCATCCCTCCTCCCTAACAACCGGTGCCCTTCCCGCACTTCATTCTCCCCGTTCTAGCCAACTTCTTACCGAAGGTCCTCTCGCCGACGCGCCTTGGGAGGGAAGCCTCTTCCCTTAAGACACCTTCTTGTTCTTTTTCATCAAATGTTGCCGTGGTGCTGCTACTGGGCTTTTAAACGGCGATTTCTTCTTTGTAGTACCCCCCCATAAGATTTATGACGGTGAATCCCCCCCCTTTTTTTTTTAGGTAGACGTTGCTCGGTAAGTAGTCTCCGACCCCCTTTCTTTTGCTCTTACCTGTCCTGCCGTGGTTTTTCTGATTGCCTGTGATGGCCCCCCCTCCTTTTCCTCCCATACAAGTTTGACGTCGCGCATCAGATGCCCCTTTTTTCCCTCCTCCCAACGTTCCCCGCTGCACCCAATGATCCTCTCCCCATGGTTTTGCTTAAAACACCCGTTGATTATCTAAGTTCTTCTGGTTTTCCCCTAAACCAACTTTTCTTCTGGCCCCCGGCTGTAGGTGCCTTTTCATTGGTGAAACCCTCAAAAGTTTCACACCGTTCTCATTCACTTCCCCCCATCATTTGGAAGTATTCCTGTGCTTTGATTTCTTGCTCCACTGCGTCCCGACCCCATCCCTTTCTATAGATTTCTCCCCCCCTTAATAAGTTTGTTTTTTGACGTCCCCCAGTACAGTGTTAGGCCCAGCCCCAACCCTATGCCCCAGATAAGTCCTGCTAGATTTGGCTGATCTTTTACCCCCGCGATTGTAAAGACCTTGTCTGTTTTTTTCCACCCCATGGCCCGGAACCCTTTTATTATAACTTCCCTTTTTAGTTTCGCTTCTCCTATCATAATTTTTCCAACCACTAAGTTAAGTAATGCCCCTTTCGTGGCGCGTTATTTTAGCCTTTCGTTTAATTACCTCCCCAAATGGTCCCCCCTTTGTTTTTCGCCACTTCCTCTTCTTATTCTTCAGCCTTTTTTTTCGGGGGCGAGCTTTTTCCCAACCTTTTTTCATTATTCCCTTTATCCCCATTTCACTTTTTTTGGGCCAGCCCCCCCCCTTTCTTGGATTTCTTTTTTTTCCTTGCGTACCTTTCCTCTCTTACCTTCCCCAAAGGACTTTTCCTTCCCCTTGTCCCTTTTCCACCCCAGTTTACAGTTTACGCCATTCACGTTTCCATACTCCCCGATCTTTTTGCCCCCCACTCCTGTTTCCCTCATTTCCCGGTCATCTCAAACCAACATCCCCCTTCGGTCAACCCGTTCTTTAGGGCTTTCGTCCCCCTTTAATGAAGGCTTTCTCTTATCCTGAATTGATCTTTCCTTTGTCACGTTTTTTTTCTATTCATTTTCTTTTCAACAAGGCCGTTTGGGAGGGCAGGATTATTTCTTTCATTCTCGAGTTTTTAATAATATCCCTTTCTCAGTAAAGTGTTTGCTCCTTTTTTTGTGCATTTTTTTTGTATTTTTATTTCTCTTTGTCTTGTTTCTTTTAAAAACTTCCCAAGCATGTGTCCGCAGACGAATTACCCCTCCCCCCCCCATTCTCGTTTGTTCCTTGAATTTTTGATCTTTCCTTTTTTCATAGAACCTTTCTTAGACGTTAAACTGCTAGATATTCCGTATTCGTCTCCCCCCCCAATATCGGGTTTCCGGATTTAGAAGAGAGGATTCTTGACACCCTTCTTCAGAGTGTCCTACTACTTAATGCCCGTGGATGGGAAAAGTCTTTTTTCTTGTGGATTTTTATTATTGACCATTCCTCTTCTTCTCCCATTCTTTTTTGAGAACCTATTCCCGCAGGGAAGGGTTCTTCCCCCCCTCATTCTGGGTCTCCCATTGATTTTCGACCCCCTCTTTTTTCTGACACCGGCTTGGGACGGCCCGTTAAGATCCCTATTTTCCGATTGCCTTTCTTCTTTTGTCGGGAATCCTCATGCCTCTCTCTCTCATTTGGCCGTTTTCGTTTTTTTTCTAAAAGTCACCTTCCCGGAAATTTTGGGACACCAGGCCCCCGCCTCTTTTTTTTTCTTTTCCCTCCTGGTTTGTTGTCCTAATTACGTTTTCTTTTATCATTTCGGCTTGCAAGGCCGTTCTTGCCTCGCTTTCTCCCTGTATTTTCTCATCCATCTTCCTGGGTTTTCTTGGTCCGGACCAAAAAACTGGCGCAAATGAGTCCCCATTTGTTCTTTGACGTTTCCCCTTCCTTCGCCTTCACGACGCTTACGGACGATGATTTTCCCTTTTTTCTGCAACCCCTCTTGCGCGGCCCCGTATGTGAATTTTTTTGCCGGGCCCCCCTTCTGTAGATCCCTCCATATCTATTTTCTCGTTCTTCCCCTTTACCCGGTGTCCTTCCCGATTTGTAGGGCCGGCTAGGACTTCCCTTTTCATCCCCCTGGTTTTGGGCCTCACCTGTTCTCTTCTTAGGCTCCCCCTTGCCCGGCGGCGAACTATCTCCACAGCATGCGCCGTGTTGTCGAAATTTTTTTGTTGACTGTTTTTTTGCCCGGGCGTGGCCTTCCGAAAGTTTACCTGTTTGCAGGTTGCGGTACCCACCTGTCGGGGGGCTGATTCTTGGGACCTCTCTTTTTTTTTTGGAAACATTTCCCATTGCATTCCCCTTTGCCTTTAACTGAGACTATCCTCGGGAGCTGCCCTTTTTCCCCCCCAACACCCATTTTTTTCCCCCATTTCCATTTTTCCCCCCTAGCACCCTCCCAAGGGCATGTCCTTTTCTCCCCAACGGCGAAAAATCTTCCCCCCCTGCCGCAGGTCTTCTTCGAATCGACTTCCGGCGAAACCCCCTTAGTAGTCATTTTTTTCTCAGGGCCCCGAGATTCAAGCTGTTTTTCTTCGGTCATATACTTTTCCTCCCTGGACGATGGCGCGTGGCTACGAGCGACGAAGGTCCTTCGTTTGCCTTGTTGTTCAAGAGCGTGGGCAAAGTTTTCCTGCTTCTTAGTGCACTCATCGATGCACTCTCGCGGTTCGATCGTCCCAGGCTGTCCGATACCTTTTTCGTCTGACCTCACCCTTCTTTTGCAATTGGCCTCGTTGCGGTTCCCCCCCCATCTCCCCTTGTTCCGGGCTTCGATAGATTCCCTTCTTTCTTGTAGGCTCAAAGAAGACCTCCCCCACATGGGAGTGAGGGGGTCCTTTAAGTTCCCCGCCCGAGGCCTTCAATTCGGGTACGACGCTAGATTTTTCCCCACCCCGCCGAGCAGTACGGTGCTTTTTTTTTTTTCGTTTCCATCGCCTGGCGGTTTCGGCCATCCTTCTCGGCAGGTCTTCCCATGCATTCCTTTTTTCTCGTGGCCATGGCCCCGACCAGGGCGGATCAATTCCCTTTTCCCCGGAACTCCCAATGAAAGGTTTTCTTTCTTAAATCCCAGCCCGCAATCTTCGCTCCTTACTATGGTGCCGGCGGGGGTTCGCGGATTTAGCTCCCCCCGCGAACCACCCTTCTGCTTCTCGGCCAAACCTCTTCCGTTGTTTTTTTTCTTTTAGTTGCCGCCGAAACCGTTTTTTTTCGAGGTGTTCGCGGGGACGGGTTTTCCGCCGCCCTCCCAAACCCCCCCAGTCACCCCGCTTACTTTTCACTCTCTTCCCTTTTCCCGATCATGGGGGCGTCCTCCATTCGAAGTGACTCTGATCCCGTCTTTTCTTCCTGAACCTTTCTCATTCAAATCTTCCAATACTTCTCCTCTTGGAGGGACGAACCCTTGTCCGATGAGTCGCAAGGTGCTTCCCTTTTCTGATCGAGCGCCTTCCTTTTGGTTCGGATCCCTCCATATTCTTATCGCGGAAACCGGTCCCCTTTCACTCCCTCTCCCACCTTGTTTTTTGTATGTTTTTTTTCTGTTCTATTTCCGGTCGGCCCCTCCCCCTGACTATCAGCTGCTTTTGCCATCTTCCACAAGGGGCGGGTGGCCAATTTCTTACTCGCAATCCCCCCCTTTTTTGAAATCAGATTTTAAGTGGCATTTTGCGCCGATTTCCCCTGACCCCACTCGCCCATCACCCCCCACAAACCACCACCCAAAACCCCCCCCCGAACAATACACTTCCCCCAACCACACCCTCCCACACAATGAAATCTGACTCACTACCTTAACACCACCTAAAATTACTCACCCCCATTTCCATACAATTCCTATACCCCTCCCACCAGACCTCTATAAAAAAAAAACCCCCAACGCACGCAACCCCCCCACCAACAACCCCAGGGCTGCGGTCCCCCCCATCTCGGTATGACTGATTCCGGCCCTTTTTGACAAGAGTTCCCAACAACTTTTTTTTTTTCCCCCTTAGGAAAGTAGCTGACTTCACCCTTCGAACGTCTCTCCGCTTGCTTTCTGAAGCAGGGACACATCCCTTTCTTTTCTTTTTGAAGACCCGTCTCCCAAACCTCTATGGACGAAAAACACGCTCCGCCCTAAAGCCCCCTCCTGCGACCCCGTTCCTTCCCTCTTTCGAGGTGGATCTTTTTCTGTGCCTCCTTTATTCTTTTCTCCCCTTATTGAGTGATAGGTTGAAACCTTTGTTCATTGTTGCGTCTCTCCCCTCAATAGTCTCCCAGTTTACAAAATTATAAAAGTGGTCCCCTTTCAACTTTCCTTGCACCCCCTTTCGCGTTCCTTTTTTTTTCCCCGTCAAGCAGACATTTTCTCGTCGTAGTTCTTTCCCCACGCCGTTCCCTCGGTCGTCTAAACCTTCCTCGACGCCCCCCTTTTTGTTTTTTCTCTCTCGGCCGGCGGGCAAAGGGCTCTTTCGACATTTTTTTTTGTCATCCTTTCTCCTTGGGGACGAACTTTTTTCACCTGTTTATCCTTTGTGTTCTCCTTCTCCCATGTACAATTCACTCCCAAACCTTTTCGGATCGGGAACTCTTTCCCCTGGTTCCGACCTACTCACCCGGCTTTCCTTGTCCGTCTGCCCCTCTGCACCACACAAGCGCCGTTTCATTTCCCGCGATTTGTCGTTCTGCGGCGCGGTCCCTCCTTCGCCTTTGGCGAACACCTGGGAAACCTTTGCTTTCTTTCGTGCGTCACAAAACCCCCCTAACCCGCTTTCTTTCCGTGAATCCCAAGCAAGGATCACCGCGTTCCTTTTTTTCCGGAGCCTTCCCCCCCTTCTCCCCCGTCCTTTCAGAGAAAGGGACATTCCCCCCCCTCTTTCCCTCTTCTTTGGCGGGCTTTTTTTGTGTTTCACTTTTTTCCAATCTTCTCCTTTAATATTAGCCCCAAAACGACTTTTCCCCCCCCTCCAGGAGACCCCCCTTCCCCCCGGGGTTACCATCCAGGGAAGCTTTCCCCCCCCATTCCCTGCCATCCGCTGATTCGCTGACGGCCCCTTTATTGCCCCCCAATACCTTTCTCTTTTTTTCGACATATCATTTCACTAGTTCATCCCTTTCTTTGTTTGGGGTGTTTCCGGGACACCCCAGGATTCATTCAGTTCCGTGAAACCCCCTCCAACCTTTTTTTCATGACAAGACACCGGGCCGCCCCTTTAGAGGTTCCAGGGTCCGCTGACTGGGTCTCTTCCCCCGCTTTTGGATCTCGCTTCTCCCGCGATTAAATGAGCCCCCCCTCCGCGCTTCTTGGTGTATTCGACTGGGGGGAAGACCGCCGCTAAAGTTACGATCTCTTCGGAGTTGGGACCTTCCGAAACTCCCCTCTCCCCCGAAAGACGCTAGAGGTTTGTTACCTAGCTGTCCCGCCGCATTTGAATGCTCTGTATTCTCCCCATTCCAGTCCCTTGCGCGATTAACAGGACCCCCCCTTATGCCGCGCGGCGAGACTTTTCCCCAGACATCCCAGCAGACTCCCCAATCTACGGCCTTCGGCGCGGATGGCCCTCTACATGTGGATTGCTGACAACAAGCTGCCGGATGATCTTCTACTTAATTAAGATTTTGGCGCGGCTAACCTTTTAAAGGTTTATTTGGCAAGATCAACGGAATTTTCTTGAATTAGATTTCGTTTTTTACCTCCTAAGGCCTAACAACTGTGATTAAGAAATTGCCTATAGACTTCTGCGTTTTTCGGTCGCCTCCACTTAAGTAGAGTAGGCCTATCCGCATTCAGGCCCCCCGA
>Ga0179593_1418508_pt1 | contig 35668 bp, 39 predicted proteins | sample CZODoug2_1_08_16_FD_185931 | JGI IMG/M metagenome (GOLD analysis project Ga0179593, IMG submission 185931) | Vadose zone soil fungal communities from Angelo Coast Range Reserve, California, USA - CZODoug2_1_08_16fungal (PacBio error correction) | ecosystem: Environmental > Terrestrial > Soil >... | reverse complement strand
GCGTCAGCTCTTCCACGAATTCATTTATTTTCATTTAAGGCATATATGCCCACCCGACATTCTTGGTTTCATGTTTGTTACTGACGTTTCCGCAGGCCCCTTCCCTCCCTTGTCGACCAGATGTCCTACTTTTTCTTTTTTAGTCCTTGCACAGCCGCCTCTATTCTTCGAAATCCTCCCGATTTTTTCCTACTATCTTCATCGCATTACGCCAGCTTTTCTGCTCTGATTTGTGACGGTCATCGATCGCCCTTGAAAAAACACTTTTCTTCAATCGGCGAACCCCAATACATCTGCCGCAGCATTTTCTTTTTCCCCAATCCCTCGGATGGCACTTGAAATTTTGAATGGAGATTCTGGTTTCGGATTCCCGCATCCTCCTTTTTTTTTTTTCTCATTCTTTGGCTTCGTTTTTCGTCCCAAACCCTGTTCTCCACCCCCATTGTAGCCGGTCTTCTTCTCCAATTTTTGATTTCTTCCTTTTAGGCCTCCTCTATTTCGCTCTCAAGTATGGCCTAGTGCTCTTGCACCTTGCACGATCCTCCCTCATGTCCAGATTGTTTGATGTCTTCCCAAACTCTTTTCTCTTCTGTTCCTCTCTAGGCTCTCTCTCTACGGCCTCGCGAGGAGCTTTCTTTCTCAGTTTTCGTCTTTCTTAATAACGATCTCCTTCAGTGGATCCCGCAGGTTTCCTCTTGCGGATGTCCTTGACAGATGCCGTCTCGGCGTCAACCTCTCTTGATTTCGCCCCTTTATGATTCGATCCTTTCTGCCCCGCCCGCCGCCATTTATGGCAGCTTTGGTAAGTCATGAAGACCCGGTGTGGTACCACCTCCTTTTTCCTCCTTCCTCTAAGGGACTTTAGCAATGGCGCCGCTTCTTTTCATTAACCCCCGTCCGACCCCCTTGTAACAGGTTTTTTTTGATTAAGTGTTTCTTCCGGCGGCTTGTGAGTTGCCTTCTTCTTTCCCAGATTTCGTCGTCCCCTACCCGTCGGTCTTCCTGTTTTGCGGTTGGCATTAGACGACTTAGTTCCCCTTCTCCTTGCCGGTTTTTTTCCCATTTTCCCCCATTCCGTGTCCGATCACCCAGTTCCTTATTTTTCTGCCAGTGTGACTTCTAAATTTGTGCGATTCGTTCTTTCCTTTCCCGAACTTTTGCCTTCTCCTACATCCGTGATTCTCACGCATTCGAAAAGACCTATCCCCGGGCACGGTTAGACTCTATTGCTCTTTTTCTTCTTTTCCTGCGAGAGTCTTCTTTCCCCCTTAAGCGCTGGTCGGTTGCGTACATTCCCCGGCTTTTCCCCACCCGCCCATCACCTCCCGCCCGGCACTTATTCCCTTTCCCCCCCTCCTTCTCCAACGCAATGAACATGGCTTGTATCACGATGATTTTTCAGTTTCGCAATTTGGCTAGACTGAGAATTTTTCTCATGTTCAGCTTCCGTTCTCAAAAAAAGGAGGTTCCCACCCCCAGAGAATGCTTGATCTTGCTTGCGGCTTCCCGGAGTTGCTTGGTGCCATGACCCCTCCATGATCTGCTGTATTTTTGGCCAGTTTTCTTTCCCGAAATAATCTTTCATCCACCCACCCCCACGTTTTCTTCCCCCCAGTTTGCTGCCCCTCCTCTATTTGCCCCCCCGCGGCATAGTCATTGAGATACAAACCTCAGCGGGCATTCGCTGGGTAAGTGCTCATTTTGGGCCGGGCAATTTCAGTTTTACACTTCATTTTAACCGCTTTTCCGTTTTCCTTGGCTCGTAAGTCCACTGGTGGTCGTTTGCCCCGTTGTATCCTTTTGCTCATTGACTCCTCGTCCCCTCGTCTTTGGTCTATTCCCCCACATCTCCACTGCGCCCTCCATTTACTTCACCGCCTTTTCTTTTCCCTCTTTAGTTCCCCCTGATTTTCAGGTCAAATATTCGAACTTTGTTTTTATTTCCCCTTGCAATTTTGCTTCTGGTAACAATAAACGTCTCTGTAACCGGCTGCGATCGTTTGCGAAGTCTTTGAAACTCTCTTTTCTTACGGGCACGAACACATCAACCACCCCCCTGTTTCCGCGGCACCGCACGTGCAATCGTCTGTTCATTAATTTTTTGAACTCGGTCCGTAATTTTTAACTTTCGGCGCTCCCCAACACATAGAATTCTCAGATGTTCTTCCCAGTATTTCGTTTCTTTAGGTCCGACCATCACCTCTGACTTGATTTTTGGTTCCAGAGTCACGCTTTGCCTTACACGGGCCGTGGATAGTTGATGCTGATACACGGTGATTTTAGCCCCTGGGCCCTGAACCGACCTTCTTTTCCCCTCAATTACGCGGTAGGAGGTTACGAAACGTGGCGATTACTTTTTCTTCCACACAATTCGTCCATTTTGACTCCTTTCAAAACATAGAAACCATTCTCTCTACCCCCGCGCGCATTTTGTCCTTCTTCCTCCTTTCTTTTATTTGCGTCCGATTGCAAGTCCCCCTATGCCACTTCCCGCCGGGTTTGGATGATTTAATCAGAATTTTCTTTTTTTTGAGAAAAGGCATTCACCCAGCCCGTTTCGCCACGTTGACGTAGTTCTCCACTTTTTTCACTTTCCAGGACTTTCTCCTTCTTTCCCTTTCATAATCTTTTTTGTTGAGATATTCGCGGTGGACTTTTTTCCCTTCCCGGCAACCCTTTTTTTCGCGGCTTTGCTGGCTCTTTTTTTGGTGTCAAAGTTAAACTTCTCCCTCATTTAAAGGCCATCGGTCGTTGAGATGGACTTTGTCCCCCACATTTCAAAACCCTTCAGAAGCTCTGAATTTCCCTCCTCCTCCTTCTGTATGGGGGCCTCGATCCTCGTGGGTGATTGAGGAGCTCAGCTGACTTACTTTTCTGGTGTTTTCACTCCCGTTTTCCCAGCACGTGTCTCCCTTTCCAGGGTAACGCGGATTGTTTCTCTTTTTCTTCCTTTTTTTTGTTCCTGCCAGACCCCCTCTCTTTAGATTTAAATGACGGTCGTTTCGATAGCGGCAGCGAAGCCCCCGGGGAAGTGTCGCCAAAGTTTTCCTAATTTATGACTGAGCTGTATGAGTCTTTTTCTGGTAGGGATCCATGTTTCTTCCTTGATGAATCCGATTCTTTACACATTTTTTTTTTTTCATGTCTCCCGACCTATGTAAGGACTTCCCTACTTTGAGTTGCCCCGTGCCCCATGTGCCCGGCTTCAGAGTTGTTTTTTTATTCCTTTCTTGCCCGTCGAGTAGAGTCCTCTTTCCTCCTCAGTATCTAGCGGCTTCCTTTTGCTTTTTTGGGACCATCGCTCCCCCAGGTTAGCGTACCTCCCAATATCTGTAATTCATGATCGCATCGCACCTTGCCGGCGTTAACGATGGGAACCCTTTTGTAGTTTCTTGTTCAAGGTAGTCTGGCGGCGATTCAGGTCAGTGATTTTGATTCCGCCGCTCCACTTAGAAACGGATAATTTGCAGTGTTGCTCTTCGGGTTGGGACCCCCCTCCGTTCATTCGGCTTGCAGTCCTGGTTACCATCCTTGATCTCAGACCCACCAAAGGTATTCCAAGCGAATGATTTCCTATTAGTACTCTTTCTTGGTTTTTTTGGACTGATTTTCCGTTCTAAGACCAAGCATTTTTTTCTTGCACATCTCTCTGTGGAAGCTTACCATTTCGCCGTACTGCTGGCGTTCTGTTTCGAATTGGGCCTCCTGTAGGAAGGATCTGGCGGCCTTTGTTGGTGTTGAAGAAACTTTGTTTCCGCGTTCCCCTCAGGACAATTGCTTTCTTCACTCGAAACCGCGCTCCGAGTCGACCCCATTTCCTCGGTTACTTGTTTTGGTGGGACGGCGGTTTTGTTTTGACTTTTTCCGCCTAGCGGGTGTACGTCAAACAGCCCCGCCTTTTTTGTCTTGGTCGGATCGTTCCTTAATTTCCCCGCTTCCATCTATTTCTTACGTGTCCGTGCATTGTTTTTCGCCTACATGCGTGTTTCGAAGAACCACGCGCGACAGGGTTCTTCCAATGCCCATCTTCCCCTTAAGACTCCCGCCCAACTTCCGTCTACTTTAATGAAGCATCAGACGATTTTTTGCTGCCTTCGAAAGTCCGGAGTGGGTTTTTTTCTGTGCACACTTTTGTTAACAGTTATATGGGCCAAAGCGTTCTCTTTTTAGGCGAAAAACGTCCCATGCCAAAATTCACTAAAGTGCTTTGTCGAGATTCTGTTAAATCTCTGACAACACATCCCTCAATCAGCCAGCCCTTCATGAAATTAGCATGGAGGACGGTTCTGCCCTTTTCTTTTGAGACCGCTAATTGCCTTTAGATGCCTCGTAATTCTTTCCACTTCCAGCTTCTTTCATAATTCCCCCTCGCTGACTCCTGCGGGTCTCGATCGGAGGTATTTTCGCCGCCAGCAGGGCGGCTTTACACTCCCTCCCCCGCCGGATGATTTACATGCCCTCTCTCTTGCGGGATGTCCTGACGGTTTTTTTCGTATTCATACCGGTCTCCTCCTGCATTTCAGCGAGGTTATCGGCGGCTTGCATGCGCTAAAGAGAGGAGATTTTTCTGGTACATCCTTCGCTTTCGAAGCGATTGGAAGGGCACTATTTGGAGACAGATACCAAGCTGTTTAAGAGTTTTTTAGCACTAGACTTTCTCCTCCTCTCGTTCTTCTCCGCTTACTCGTCACGTCTTTGACGAGTGGTACTTTTTAGGCCCCCATCAGGCGGATAAGTCGGCGCGGCGTGATGCCGTGGTTCATCCATCCCTCACACACCCCCCCCACAAGGTCAGAACCCCCCGCTTTCCCGCTTTCTGGCTATGCCCATATGAATTGATGCGTCATTTTTTTTTATCTTCTTCCCTGTCTTTTCTTTTCCCTGCCGGTTTTCCTCTAGCGTCGTTACCTGTCAATCAGATGCCGGACGGATGCCCTTTTATTTTATGTTGCGCGTCCTAATAATCGTCGAGCTTAGCATCCCTCCCGTGAGAAATCGTCGGATTTAGCGATATGGTGAGTGAGAAGTCCCCCCACCTGGACCCCCAAATTTCTGTCTTTCGCGATTTCGCTGGCCTGCTAATTCGCAGTACCTCCCAATTTTATTAAATCCTTTCTTTTCCCATATCTTACCGCTACGTGTTCTGCGTGGGTTCGTGACTTACACTCCCTTCTCGTTGTTGTTTATCTATGTCACTTCACTTCTGCACGTTATGTTGTTAAACCGTACTGATCGATTTTAAGGCTGCGCCAAAGCCAGGCGTGTTGTGCCTTACGCATTTTGTCCGAGAGCGCAGGACACTTTATTTCTTGCCTTCCCTACCAGATGAGATTGTTCCGGGAGTCAGTTTCGCCTGCACCGCTTTCATCCCAATATGTCTACGATTTTTGCCTCCTTTAACCTTCTGAGGAATAGAACTACGCTTCCCGGCTCTTCTACGACGTTTTGTTACGGTCACGATGCTCTTACCTTTCAAAACCAGAAATCGCGTTACAAAATATCTTGCCTTCCCCCCTTTTGTAGGTCGGCTTGTTTCCGTGTTGGGCGATGCCTTACTTCCTGTCCTAGCCGTTTCTGTTTCTCTTTTTTTGAATCCTGATCGTCTCCCCACGGCCTTCTTTAGTAAGCTATGTGGACCCAGTTCGGAGATAGATCCAACTTCGCTCTTCCTCTCCAGGTTTTGACGTGCACCGGCCCCCACCTTTCCGAGAACTCTTATGTCGTCCCAACTTCTCCTTCTTGGTGCCGAGTTCTCTTCTTCTCCCTAACGATTCATCATAGCAGACTTTTATTATGAAACGATTGACGGTCAGTTTTCCTATTTTGGAAGCTTAGTACCTAGGACGGTCTTCGGCCTTTCTTTTGTGAAACAGACAGCCCGTGCGTTGAAATAATATTGATTCCGATCTTTTTTTCCGGCTTCTCTATGATTGTGAAGTTGGTATCATGAGCCGGGTTCCCCGAATTTACGCGTTACTATTTTTTGCTAAGGCGCATACCTTGTTTAGCAACCCCCTTCAGGTAAAAGGAAATTCCTTTTGTATTCCCCGGGCCTCGCATATGTGTTATTCACCGTATAACTTAAATATTTAGCTAAATCAGGCCTTTAATTTATGGTGTGGCGGGGTAAGGAACGGGGATTTCTAAGATTCGAAATCGCGGTCTTCCTCCCTTTTCAAATTTCCCACCCCGTGTACAGACTTTCACAACCGTGACATGGATGCTTGAAACGGATAAATGTGGGTTTATAGTAGTGGGGCCAGGGATTCTTAAGCGATTTGCTATACAATGTGAGCGAGTGAGTTTTTTTCTCTCCTATTTCCTCTGTCCCGAATTGCTTACTTTTTGCCCCAGCCACCTTCTATGACGTCGTTCGTCTGTGCGAGAGAGATTGGCCATTTTCGTACTGTGGCCGATAAAACTTTTCGCCAAGGTAACAGGCGCCGCCCTTCCCCGCCTAATCCTCGTCCCGAGGACCCAAGTGATTTGTGTAGAAGAAATCGCTGTTCGTTGTTTCGGAGTTGACCTTCACTCATGATTGCTGCCTTTTTTGTGTCGTCTCCTTCACTAAAACACACTTGAGCCGTTTTACCATGAGCCTTACGTATGCTTTGGTTTGTTGCCAAGTGCCTTTCGATTTTCCTCTTCAAGACTTCCGTCGGGGCGGATTTTCCGCTCAGCAAGAATAGGTTCATTTTGATCCCTTCGTGGGCGGAGATCGCTTTTGCTTAGTTTCCCCGCGGCATTCCGATCCCCCCCTCTCTAGATAATTAGATGGGAGGCCCCTTTGGCGGCAGCGCAATTTTTCATCCCTTTTCTCTTGGTATCCGCAAGAGTGAAGCGGTTACGCTCCCTTCCCCGCAAAATGCTCCCTCGCGTCGGCCTTGTTTGATTTGCTTCCTCGCTGCGTGTCGCACCCAAGCTCCAGTGTCCCCCCCCGTAACTTCTTCTACGGCAGTTTGGTCCTACTTGTAACTGAAATTTGTTCAGTCTTTAGTGCGATCTGTCACGTCTCCTTTATCTTTGTCGCGACTGATTGTGCAGGCGTTTTCCCACATCCCCAGTTTTTCTGGCGCGTATTGAGTGCGTGTCATCCCGAATGTGGGGACGACAAGAAAACCAACCCTTTGCTTTCTTTGGCGCCTGAGTTGCACTCTAGGACGCCTTTCGGTTAAATCGGGGTCTTTAATCCTTTGGTCCACATCAAACCCACCCTCGGGTATGCGCCTCATGCGACTCCTTTTGCTTTCCCGTCCCACCCTTCCCGTACACTCCCTCTTCGCCCGAAGATCTTTCAGAGGCAAAGTTTTTCCCTCCCTGGCGTGGTCGCGCTGGCGATACTTACACCCGAATGTGATTTTTAGCCCTCCCTTGTTCTACTCGTTCGCAGAACAGGACCGCAAAATGTGGCCGATTCCCCTTGTTCAGAGAACAGGCGTGTTTGATTTTTCCAAAAAAATCGCAGTTTCGCTTTGCCCCCCCCATCCCCCTGCGTTTTCCTTCTTGCGATTCCTTTTCCTTCTCTGATGAGAGTTGGGTGAATTGCTTTTTCACCACCGCTAACTCCGTGCCAAGGGAATTATTGGGTGTTTTGTGGCACCCGCCGTTTTCCTTTGAAGAGGTTTCGCCCTTGTTTCGGATGCAAAACTTTCCTCTCTAAATCCCTTTACAATAATAAGTTTTTTTGAGTGAAGAATCAGAGAGGGCGTTTTCCTCATACTTCCCCTTGAGACCGCTTTGCTGTTTTTCGACGCTCTTCGGTTCAACCCCTTCTTCCTTTCTCTGACTTTTCCCGTGTATTTGAGGCCTGCTTTTCGACTTTCACGACTCCTTTTCACTTAGTCTTCCTGTAAAAGATTAATGTGGGGTCCTTGGTGTGGTAGTGACGGGCGCTACAATTGTTCATTGTTTTTAATCCCCCTTTCCCCATTGAAACGTTGTATTATGGCCAGGGAAGCTTTTGTGTGGTTCCCCTTATTCGTTTCGCGAAGTGGAGATACGCCCCCCCCACCTTTTTGTCCCTCGACGAGCCACTGACTTGGGTCGCAGCTCGGGCCTTGACCTTCTTTTAGTTGGCGATCGGGTCGAGCGGGATGGTTTAAGGCCCGTGTGATCTGCGGTTCTTTTTTGACTCTTGGGTGTTTTTTTGCACCCTAAAGGATGCCCCTTGAGCAAAAGGCGTCCTCGGCTGCTTATTTCCCATTGTTTGTCGGGGGTTTTCGATCCTTTCGGGGTTTCGCTTCGCACTATCGCGCTTATCTAGTTTCTTTGACCCCTCAGGCCTCGGTCGTTTACACCTGTTTTTTTTTTTTTCGTTTCTGTATTAGCACGATAGTCCGGTCGTATTTTAGTAATGGGACCGGTGCGCCGAGCTTTTTTTATTCTTTTTTGAGATTTTTGGCGATTCAGGTCAGTGAAGGTATCCTCCACATACCGAACCGCGACAGCCCTTTTTTATCGTGCTGGCTCCCAGTCCAACGTCTTCCCTTTGCGGTGCTGAGAGACGAGTTAACCAGATGCACTGCCTTTCCCCCCGGTTTTCCCACGCTATTCTGTTTTGATCCCGGCCGGGGTTGGACCTAGTCATAGTATTCCTCCTCATCACCCCAATGAAACACTTGCTGCCTGCGTGTCGCTCCTGCCAGATCGTTGAGTTTCCCCCGTATCGTTCTATGGTTTAAGTGAGTCCGAAGTAAGGCATTCCTTCCTTTATGTGGGTTGGGGGGCTGAGACCTTTTGCCGCTTCATGGCACTTTCCAAATTCCCCCTCCCCCCTATCATTTTTTTGACCTACCAGTTTTCCCTTTTGACGCTTTGTTTTCCCCCTTTTTTTGGTGCCTTGTCCTTCAGGGGCCTTTGACGCCACACCTCGCTCCTCTCGTATTGGGTGATCTCTGACCACCTCTAAAGACTCCTTTAGTCTTGCGCCTTGACGTGCTGAGTTGCGAAGACTGGTGGATCACCCCTTCTCCTGGGATTGCCCAGAGAGGCAGTTCTTTCTGCCTGCCCCCATTCATACGTCCTTTATTTGGAAGAAAATGTAACTGTTTTGTCAGCGGCTGTTGCGTGTTTGTAAATGTTGATGGATCTCACCCGATTGAGGGACATAAGTCGCTTTTTTCCTGCCATGTCCAATCCTGTTTTAGTTCCCTAGACTCTGCGACGGTCATGCACATCCATAACCACTGCCCGCCTGCCTCCACTGAATCCCATGGTATGGAAGGTTCCTTTTAATTCGCCTCTTTCGCCAGTTTCGTCCCTGGTTTGTACACCTTAATACAGTACCTCCGTGCAACCATTTGATTTTCCTCTCCCCTCATACTTCATAGATCGATTCGCGAAGCATTGGGCTGTTATCCCTGAAGACTGTTTCAGTCTTGCAGATTCTGTCTGGATACTGTTAGATCGTTTCTTACCTTTCTACTCTTCTATTTTGCGTCCTCGTCGATTGTCAGCGGTGCGTTAGTTTTGCACTTAATTTACCCCCTTTTTCCTTGGAGGGTTTTGTTTTCTTATCTCCTTTTGTCCATTTGCGAGCGATTGGGTTGCCATTTTCCTTTTAGCTTGGAAGCTTCCCGATAGTATCCGACTGTCTCGTGTGTGGTTACGCGTCTCGGTGGTAGGTAGCCAGATGGGCCCGATTTTTTCCCTCCTTGCGAATATTCAACGCTTTTTGGTTTTGGACTTCTCAACCTGAGCCATCACATGGTGACCTCGCGGCTTCTGAACCCAGTCTGAATTGCTGCGGCGATGCTCGCCGCTTTTTTGGTTTTTTTATAGCGACGCTTCTGTGTTCCTTTCGTCAGCGTTCGGATGCTTTTTAGGGAGACCCAGATCTTGTCCGGAGCGATCGTAGACATCGTGTCTCGCTTTCTTTGAGAGAGGTTGATTGGCGACGTACCCCGGCTCCCCCTCGGCCTTCCCTTTTATTACTTTGTGTGGCTCCCTTCGTAGTAATGCGTATAGACATCCCCGCCTTGATTTTCTCTCCTTCCCCTAATCTCGACGAAACTGTTCTTCTTTCTTTCTTTCAGTAGTGGACAGGTCCCCCCTCTTCTCCCTGAATTTTTGTTGTTCTTCTAGTCATTCACTCTTGGACAAACTCCCTTGTTTAATTCGGCGATCCTGAAGGCTATGAGCTAGGGTTTTTTTTCTCAGTACGCTTTTTGCGTTATTCCTCCTCTCCTTCACGAGCGACGGTTCGCTTACTCTGAAGACTATGCTTTTAGTCAAGCACCGCTTCTTCATCGCGCATCGACAACGATGTGCCGAGGTTCTTAGCCCGATTTATGGATCGCCACTAGTAATATAGGCTTTGGACGGGCCGGTCCGATTTCTTTTATTTCAAACAACCGCAGTTTTGCCATACCTTTCTCTTCCAACCTTCTTGATGAAAGACATTCACCTGTGTTTGTTTTTCTTTCCGTTTTCCAGCAGGATTTTGTTTGACTGGATTCCCTCCCTCTCCACTGGTTGATGTCGCCCTTATGGGTGTTTTCCCATTTTTCACTTACTACCCCAGTCTTCGTTTCGTCCAAACCATATTTCTCCCCAAGGTGGTATTTGCTCAGGCGTTTTCTTATCCCTTTATCTGCTCGTTTCCGACGTGCACCTGGTCTTTCTAGTTTCTTTTTCTTTGTTTCTCGGATCTAGGTCAAAAGCTCTTTTCTTCTGATTGTCTTTCTCTTTTCCTTATAAGTGTTTCCCTCTCTTCTCTATTAGTTATGACGGTTATGATAGTGGTTCCTTCCTTATGGTCAGTTCGTATTAATGGTTTTCTCGGCTCTTCGTCTAACTAATCCCAAGTTGAGGAGCGCCCTCCCTTCTCTTAAGATAGAATGCCGTGGAAAGAGTTTCCTTTTCTGAAGCTCTGGGAAAAAAGCATTCGGAAGATCCCTGCGGACTCGAAGGTTCTTTGCGCGGTTTTTCACCGTCCGTGACTTTTTTAATCCTTTGTGTAGTTTTCTGTTTCTTCTTTGTTTTAGACGCGGAAGTACGGGACCAGTTTCCCCTTTGGGGCCGTTTTTGCAATAAAGTTTTCCCCTCCGTGATTTTATGGCCAAAACAACCAGCCGTCGTAACATCTTCTTACCCCCCCCCGGGACTTTGATGCATGCCCTGGCTTTTAAATGGTGCGGTCCGGCGAGTCCGATAATTCCCCTCTTTTTCCGCCTCCCCTGGCGGAGTCGTGATTTCTTGCAGCATGTCTTTACGCAATTTAGATTTGAAATTTTCCGTTGCAAGTTCTACCTGACGATCTTCTGTCCCCGGTGCGATTGATGGCCAACGCGCTGCGGTTTTTTGGTACCCTTTTCCTTGCCCTTGTTTTGGTAAAACGCTTGCCGACCCGCCGAACCGGGACTTTTCCTCTCCGTGAGAACACGCCCCTCTTGGCTGGTCGATCGATGGAGGTTCTCGCCCTTAGAGCCCTTGCATCCCTTCCCTGCCAGGGTAGTCAATTGCCACTCACAGTGAGCAAAGCCTTTCCTTCTGCCCTTCGCGCGGTCCCGTTCGAGAGAGTTTTTTCTGTTCACCATATCGTATGACGGTTCCGTGGCCAGGCTGCCCCAATCCTCTGTTTGCAGTTCTTCTTGTGGGCTTTATTTCCAGACCCCCCCTTTAAGGATTGAGATAAAAAAGCGATCCTGCGCTCCTTGGTCAGTGATAAGGTGTGGGATGCCGCTCCATTTTTAAAATTCATTTCCCCTTATTCTGCAACAGTTTGCAACGCGTCTGTGACGTTCCGTATTTTTTTTGACATAGCACACCTGGTGATCAGCTTTCCGTTGGCTTCCCTTCCTCTTCAGAGCGGCCCAGGTCGTAATTTTTACTCTACGAGATTTACTGAACGCATCTCTTTCGGTGCGATATTTTTTTTTGCCCTTCGAATTGGATGCCACCCCCTCTTTATGAGTAAGGTACCATCACGAGATGCGCGCTGGCGCGCTTTCCTGCGATGCCTTCCCACCATGCTTTCGTGCAAGACATAATACAAACCGTGGTTTTTTTTATGCCTGCTGAAAGTCGAGGTTGTTTTCTCGGCAGTCCTTGTTTTATACAGGGCTCTCCCTCCCCCCACAAACCCTCGCATGCGGCGTGACTGCTCCTGACACGTACTCACATGTCTTCTGCCTTTCGAACCATATCGGGCTAAGTGCAGAAGTCCACTATTTCTTTTGCCGTACACGGCCCGGTGTGTCCGATCTGGTCCCACTTTGATTCGTAGCCTCGATGATTGCAGCATTTTCCCCCCAGAGAAAGATTACGACTTGGGGCGCTTTCCGGCCTGGGTGACGAAACTGGGCTTTTGACTACGGTGCTTCCACCAATGGCTGAAGCTGATTCAATCACATCGTAAACCATGTTTTTTTTTCCCTCTGTTTTCTTTTCTAAGTCGTTTGCTTTGCGCGTCAGGACGGGCTGTTGGGAAAGTTTATGGAACCTCCTTTTTTCAGACACTTCCACGGTCCCTGTGGTTATTGAGGGCATCCCACCACCGCGCGCGCCACTGCCGGCCAGCCCTTTTTTCTCCTGTTTCTCTTTTCCCGAAAGAGAAGGAATATCTCTTCCCTCCTCCGTTGTGTGTGGAGATCTCTATTCCTCGCGGGCGCAGTTTAAGTGTTTTTTTTGCTCTGTGGGGTGGATGTCCGCCAAAGTTGAACCCGGCGATTACCCGTTCTTGTGTCTTTCCTTTCCCGGATAATTTCCAAGACTCCCGTCCGCCCCTAGCAGCGCAATCTGCGCGCCGAGGTTCGAGTATGGTTAGGAATTGTGTTTTTCGGCTCTCAGCTCCACTGGACGCTTGTTGTGGAATACCCTCCTTTTCATCGCCAAGTTGTCTCTGGAAAGCTTCCCAGTGTTTTTTTTTCAGATTTCTTGTTGCGCCCAGTTTGTTCGAACCCCATTTTTTATCTCGACCGACGAGCGGGCCTCGAAAAAGGCTTTTCCTTTAGTTTTTTTGGCGGTTATGGTGCTTGCATCATGTTGTACTTGGACTCTATTTCTTCGTTTTTTTTCCGGGGTTTTTTCTTCCCCTCCTCCGCACTGATTTCTTACGCGATTCTCTTCCTTGCTTCGAAAGGTTGGTTGTGTGTTTCTTAGAGCATGGGATTTTCGCGGAATACTTCGTTACCTGAGGGCATTTTCTGGTGCCCTCACAATCAGTCGAGTTAAGCACCCCCTTGTCCTCCTTCCTGAACTATTTTCCGGATTTGTTTTCTTAATTCCGGGGCGTAGCGGCTGTTTTAACCTTTTTTTGGGTGGGGTGTTAGCCCCTTGGCGCTATGGGTGATAAGTCTGGTTTCTTTTCTCTTCCCAAGTGCGCGACGCTCTCAGTTTTTGCTATTTGCTTTTCCTTTCCTCATACTTTTTTCACCTTGCGGTTGCTGGTTTTGTACTTCGATTTTTTGGCAAGGCTTCCCCAACCGATTAGGATCTCCGTCTTTTTCTTTTTCTTTCTCCCTCTGCAGGGCTGTTGTTATGGACGTTCATTCCCTCTCTTTCCAGCTCACGTGATGACTTGCGGCGCTGTTTCGCGACCGTGATCGTGATGAGTTTCCTTAGCGGTGTCTACTGGTCCCGCTCCCCGCAGAATAAGGATCATTGTCCTTCCTTTTTTTTTTTGAGGACTGGCGTCCGACCGGTCTTTTCCTTTCCCTAACGTGCTCTTAAACGCCCGTTTTTTTCCTCCCATTCAGTTGCGGTTTTGTCGAGGTTCTTCGGCGAGTGTTGTCAAGAGCCTTTTCTTTTTTCTAAAACAGTGATCAGTCCGTATTTTCCCTTTGCCCTGCCCAGACGCACGGTGTCAACCTTTTGCACGTGTTACCGTGCGTTTCTTTGCAACGACCTGGCGCGTGTCAAACCGCGACGACCATTGTGGCTGGCGGAAGTTGATTTCTGGTTTTTTATCTGATGCCAAATTATTTACCATTCCCTTTTCGTGACCAGTAATAACTGTCATTGGTGTCCCCTCCGCCTTCTGTGTTGTGGTGGCTTTTTTCCTTTGTGACCGTTGAGTGTCCCCGTTGTTCTGCACCGCAACAGATACCTTTTGTTGTGCCCTCCTCTCCTTCACGGGATGCAATCCCTCACCTAGGCCGCTTCACCTGCGTTTGGACGGAGTCTCTGACCACCCCCCCCTCCCTCCGACCCCCCAACCCAAAACCCACAATACCACGCCCCCAAGACCCTGCACTAAAAAACCCCCACCAAATAACCCTAAAACACACCCCCACCCCCCTACAAAAAAAAACAACCACAAAACCCCCACCCCAACACCAACCAAACCAAACTAATAACCACCCCCCACCCCCCCCCCCCAAAGAAAAAACCCTCCTACCCCTCTCACCCCCCCACAAACGAAATCCTTCCCCCCAACCATCCCCAACCCCCACATCCACTCAAAATCACACCCCCCCCTCCACCAACAAAAAAAGAACCCAAACCCCCCCCACAACACCCACCCCCCTCCCCAAAACAAACCACGCCCCTCCAAGTTCTTTCCCCAACCACCCCGGCAAAAACCACAAGTATCCAGCCCCCCAAAAACCCCAAACAACAGCACAGCACCACAAATACTCCAAAAACCCAACAAAACCCAGAACCCCCCCCACTCCATTAAAACCCCCCTCCAAAACAAACACAACAAAGAAGCAAACTCTCACTCCCCCCAAACAAACACCCACAAAAGTAAACCCTCCAAATAACCCACACCACCAAACAAACCCCCCCCCCCCCCCCCAAAACTCAAAAAAAACCCCCAAAAAAAACTACAAATCCCCCCCCCCCAAACACAACCCCCCCCCCCCACCCCCACAAAAAAGCGCCCACCCACCACCAACAAAAAAAAACCTATCCCCCCCCAAAAACCCCCCCACCCCAACCCTACCCCCAAAAATCTCCAAACAAAACAAACCCCACCACCCACACACCCCAAACAACCAAACCCCACCCCACAAAAAACAACACCCCCACCCCAAAAAAAAATGGGCGGTTCCATTCGCGACTTCTTTCCGTTGACTGGAGTTGCACACCCGTCTTTTTCTCATCATCGTGCAATCTGGCTTTCTTTCCATTCCCTCACGTCCCTCATAGAGGAGGTCAGTGCGGAACGGGGCTGTTACATTCGATACCCCCGGCATGGTCCATTCCCATCCGCAGCGTAGAGGTCTGTCTTTTCCCCCTGCTTTCATTTGACTTCGTATTCAGATTCGTTGGGCACGAGATCTTCTCCCTCTCCTGCACTCCTCAATCTACTGCGGATTGGTTCTTGTCTTTTTTCCGTCCGGCGGGCGAATCTTTGGCGCTTAGTGTCTTCAAGGGGATCATATCCTTCTTTATGAGCTTGGTGTCATCCTCCTTTTTTAGACGATATTTCTTTTATTCCTTTTTTTTCGCAGTTTTACCCCGTATGTCGTCCATTGACATATAAACTCTTTGTGACCTGTGTTTCAACCTGCTCTTACCGATGTGGCCACCTTTGTCCCAAGGTTCTGAACTGCTGCGGCATGGATCCCTTTTTTCTTCCTTTTGGTTTTGATATTTTTTGCTGAATCGAGTGACCCCTTACGTTCCGTCTTGTCCAGAGGCCGATGCTTGCGTATGGCGAGTCTGACTATGTAACCCCCGGAGAATCGTCTGCGCGTTGTTGAGCGAGGTCTTTCTGTTCCCTCCTTAACTATTATGTCTTTTAGATCCGTCGTTTTCTGCTCCATTCTTCGCAGCACCAATGCGTATTAGCCATCCACTGCTATTCTATACTTACCTTGCTAACCTTTGCAGGAGGTGACGACCATCTTTTTTTTTTCCTTTCTCTTTTCGTTGTTGTGGTGAGAGCTCCCCCCCTCTGTCCCCCCACGCCCAGGTATGGACAGTTCTGGCGCTTGTCTGAATAGACCAAGCCCGGCGTTGTTTCTTTTCTCCCTTCCCATTTTTATGCGTAATGTTTGAATGAGCCGGCACGAGGCGTACGTTAATCTATCTTTTGAGGAGATATGTTCCTCCACGTCAAGCCCCCAAGGCTTCAACTATTTCTTTCCCTCACCCTATTTTCGCTTTTCTTCTCATTCAGAGATCTTTGGCAGCCCATACATCTTCGGAAGCCGAATCCTTTACGGTCCTCGCTGCTTTATAGGGTACACCTCTCCCCCCATCTCTCTCCAAATCCTCTGCCAGCCCTTTCCTCCTTTTCCCAGCCCAGCAGCTGCAGCGTGATGTGTCGAGAAGTGTTGAAGTTGTCCACGGCCGATTTCTGTTGACTCTTAGTTCCCTCCCCTCTCTCAACACCCCTTGATTTTTTCTTTTGTATCCACAACTTTGTGCGCATTCTCTCCACTCGATAGGAGCTTCTTCCTTCGGTCAGCCCAGGTTTTGGACTGGTCAAATCGCTAGAGCGTGGGCCAGCCTGTATTCTTCTTAGTAACAACTTTACCAGTTCATGTCTTCTTCCGTCTTTTTCTCTCGAGATTTTTCCCTAATCTCGCTCACTTTGCCGTAGGAGCCGGTATGCATACGAGCGTGCTACTGCTCATTCTAAGGAATGCTTTTCCGAGCATGTTCTTTCAACGGCCCCGTCTCTTCTGAACATCACCTTGACCTTCTCTCCCCCCTCCTAATGCACCGCGCGCCATTCTTTCCCTCCGATCTTCTGAAGGACGGATTCTTTTACTCTTTCTTGAAGCTACGGAGATGATGACTACTTTCCTCCCTTGAGTTTCACCTTGAACAGTCGAACTTTCTTTTGTTTTTGGAAAGGATTCATTGCCGGTGCTCTTTTTGACTTGTCTTGATATACTGCACCTCGATTCTTCCCCTACCACCTCAGTTAAGTCAATGTGGCTGCCTGTGGCGCCATTCCTTGTATATTTCGCACGTCTGCCATTTTTTTTTCTACGGCACAAAACCACCACGCCTTCGATTCCCCCTCCCCGTTATGTTAACGAGTAATGCTTTTAGAGTTTCTGGGTCTTTCTTCCTCTCCTTCATACTTCACTGTAGGGCGAGTTTCTTCCCTCATTATTGAGCAAATCTTCGCCTTTTTCTCTCGTGTCGTCTTGACGACTTTGCTTCCTGCTTTGTTTCCCGTTCCCCCCCGTTTGAGCGTGTTTTCTTTCCTGCCCTCCCTTCTCTAAAAGGGGAGCACTAGCCCCTCTCCCCGGCACTTTTTCACCACGTAATCAATAATGGTTTGTCCCAGATCGATGAGCTTTTTCGGCGTTGACCTTTCTTAAATTTGAGCCCGAAAGTTGCGTAGAGTCTCCTCCCTTTCCCCCCCAACCTTGTGAATTTTATTCCTTTTTGGATCTCGGCCCTCGCAGGACGGGGACCCCTAGCAATATCTGGGTCGCTCGCCATTTGCCTCCCCACTTTCATGTGCCGTTGAGGGGGTGGTGTTCCTTCGCTTCTGCAGATCGTCCACCGAGGCAGGCTGCTCTCTATTATCCCGCTTTTTTTTTTTCTCTCCGTTTTTTTCCGTCTCACAATTTACATTTCCCCCTTCCCGCTAGAACTACTTTCTGACGATGCGCTGTATAAATTTTATTCCCTTTTTCTTAGGTTTTTCTTCATCAGGCCTCCTGTCCTTAAACGAGAGCCCAGAAATCAGCCTTTTACTCAAAGAAAGTCTACGATGCCTCGGTTCCTCCACTGACCCCCTCCCCTTGTCCGGATCGAGGTTGTTTATAATTACTCTAAACAAGATATTCCTGTGTGCAGGCGATGGTTCCCCTCCATTCAGTTGCATTTCTTCGGCTGATCTTTTTGCGCCGCTTTCTAGCCTCCTTCCCCCCCCCACCCCCGTGTGATGGCATGGTCAATCCTTTCTTTTCCCCAGGATTCCTTCCTTTCTTTTGAGAATCAAAAACACCGCTTTCTCCCTCCGCCGCGCCGCAGCTGCTATGGAAATCCCCTCCCTTTTCTTTTCGGACAACCAGCCTCCCTAATTCTTGCCGATTTCTTTTGACTTTCACTTGGATAGTCGATCTTCCTTATAGTCCCACCGAATGGGTCTTAGTAGCCCCTTTTTCCCTTCCCCGCAGAATCACAGGGACGCTTCCTTGAGGGACAATGGCGATTGACTTGTTTCCAAAACAATTCTCAATTGATTCCTTTTCTCCCCTCCCCCTCGTGGGACTGAGCTGACCTGTAGTCTGTCCCCCTTTTTTTTTTGAGATTTTAGGTATTTTCCTTCTCTTGCCCCTCCGCTTCAAAAGACCCCCCCTATCCAACTTTATCCTTTTTCTTTCGTGCATAGCCCACCAAGCCGCCGACTCCTTCTCCACCCTCCGTTCTTTTCCCCTGTGACGTTTGTTCACGAGGGATATATTTCTCTATTTTCTTCTCTCTCTTTTCTTCTATATTTATAGGGCATCTTTTTTTTTATAAGCCCCCTTCCTTTCCCTTTTTTGCTTGGCGGCTGTGGGTTTCTGACCTCAAAGTTCTCCCCCTGCGCATTACCGTGTGTCGTTGCTTTTGCCCGGTCGTTTGCAAACTCCTTTTTTCCCAGTTTTTGCTAAAAAGATTCAGCAGAGGTGCTCTTTTTTTTTTTTCTCTGTGTGAGGGCTATCGTCTTCCTCCTTTTTTTTCCTCCCCGTGCAATTACCTTTTCTTGCTTCTTCGCCTGAGGAAGCGTTCTGTCTTTTGAGTGACGAAGCCTGCTGCGCTTTTTTCACTCCCCCCCTTTCCTGGGACTATCGAGCAGCCCAAACTTTCCCCCCTTTTTCCCCTCTGTGGCAAGAGACTGGCTATTTTGGTTCTTCGTTGATGTTCAGTGAATTTTTTTTGCTCTGCAGGAAATCTGGTTGTTTTATTTCTCCTTTCTCTTCAGTACTGCCGAGTTGCGCCTGTTACCTTCTTCTTGTTCTGCCATCGTAAGGTTTTTTCTCTTTCGTTCCCCGTTCGGCGTCCTTCTTCCGCGTGACATCCTTGTTTTGATCTTCCCTCACCCTCCGGTTGTCGTAATCCAGATATGTTCTCTCTTTTTTTTCTTTTGCCACTCCCCCTCGATTGCGTTTTTCACTCCTTTTTTTCCTCTTAGCTGTTGCGCCTGGTGTCCTCTTTTTCTATGTCACGGCATGATTAAGTTTTCTCCTTTCCCCGACGACAATCCCCTTTTTCTGTCTTTTATGTTTTTGCGCCGCGGTCACTCCCCTCCCGGTTATCTCCAGTAAATTTCCACTTGCCCTCCCCTTTCCCCCGCCCCACCACACGCGTTAAGAATCCTCCTCCCTTCTTTTCTTTCAGTTTGGGTTCTGACCGAGCGTCTCTTCCCACGCCTTTTGCACAAATGATTTGATGAGGCTTTCACACCTTCTCATCCCTCCGATTATATTTACGCTGTCCGTCTCCTTTTCCTTATTTTTTGCCTTTGACGTTGAATGACGGATCTTTTCCTGTTTTTTTTGTCGGCGTTTCTCCCTTGTCTCAGACAGTTATCCAGGGCTTAGTCCCTCCCCCTCCTTTAACGACTCATCCCTTTCATGAGTGTTTCAGGGTATTTCTTCTTTTGTTCGATGTTCTGCGTGTTCTAGATTTTCTTTCCTCCCCCCTCGCAGGCGAGTTCCAGGTGATCTCGCCCCTCTGCACCGTCCTAGTTGTCTGCTCCCTTCGTCTCATGTGCGCCCTTCCTTTCTAATAAAATACAGAGAACCTCCCTTTCTTTTCACTGTTGTATGTTTCCTCACTCGCCGACCCAACTCTCGCAATAATTTATTTTTATGTTCATTTTCCACGTTTTGTGGAATCCCTTTCTTTTTACTCCGGCCGTGTTTTGTCCTTTTGTTGACCACATGGTTATTCCCTTTCGGGAACGATAGTCCCTTTTTTCCCCTCCCCCCCCTCCCCCCTCCCCCATGAAGACTTTTGTCGACTCTTCCTGATGCAATCCAATATTTCCCTCTTCCTCACAGGAATTTAAATCCGGTTCGTTCTTCTGCAAGGCGGCGACCTTCTTCGACCTTCCTTTTTTACTCGTTGTACCCCCACCCGTCTTCTTTCAAGGCACCTTTTCCTCCTTTCTTCATCGTACTTTTTCACCTTCGAGTTTTCCCCCTGCAGCACTTTCTCTTTTACATCCTCATGACCGGCACTGTGACCTTTCCTATTCCTTGTCTACTGTCGTAGTAGTATCTTTCTCTTCGTTAGGAGCTGGAGGTACCTTGTATATCCCTTAAAGACAAGATTTTTTCTCTTTTTTGTACTTATCAGTACCACGGCTTCTTCTCTCTTACTCTTTTCCAGGTGCACGTACTGGTTCTCCTATACTGGATGGAAGGCACTTAGTCGACTTCCCATCCTTTCTCGAGTCACTTTTTTTTTCTCGACGATAAGTCTCCTTTTTTAGGAGCAGCGTGACCGCATGGACCCCACCCTCTCCCCCTCCTCTCCCAGAGGCGCGTATTGACGGTCCTTTTCCCACGCCGAGGCTTTTATTTTTTTTTTTCCTTTGTGAATGCTAGTTTGCAGCTGGATTCTTCTCGAGTTTGCTTGTTCCTTATTTTCTTCTTCTCTTTCCAACGTCTTTTAGCATCTTTCTCTGGGGCGTATGGCGCATGAGTCTTTTTTTCTCCTTGTGCATCCCCCCCTCTTTTTATCGTTTCTGTTTCTCTCTTCTAGCGGGTGTGCTGAGTCTCCCCCTTACCCTATGGCATCTGTGTTTGCGCGAGCTTTTTTTCCTTTTTCAAGTAAATGTTGTATGTTCCCTCCACCCACAGAGGATTGGCTATATATACCCTCGCCCTAGACCCGTTCTGCGCTTTACCAGAAGTCTTTTCCCTTCCTTCTCTACTTCCTACTTCTGGGGGTTTGACTCGATTCCCTCCCTTATTTCACCAACTCGCGGACCATTTCTTCTCGATGTACGGATATATGCGCCCCAGAAAGGTTTCTTCGTCATTACGGTGGGAGACTTTGCGCAGGCCACGAGATCTCCTTCCTATCAACGATGTCTACTCTGTCAGGTCTCCTTCTCCGGCACCGCGATACTAACTAGCTCCCTACCTCTTTTCGACGATAGGGATGCGATTTTTCTACCGATCTTACTTTCCTCTTCAACAACGCTTTCCGTTTTTAGTTTCTATTTACCTCTCGCTATTTTCCTCCCCCCCCCGCAGCAACGCGATCCAAATAAATGTAGATCCCTTTTTTGGCAATGCCAGCGGCTCTTCCAGCAGTGGTGATGTTGATAGAATTTTTTTACGGATTTTTTCAACTCTTCCTTTTGGCGTTCTCTTTCTCTGGTGGTTGCAGCTTCCACTTGCTCAAACATTCGCTAGTTTCCAAACGCGATTGCGCCTTAGGCTCCCCCTTATAATCTGGCTAAGACTTTTCTCGGGCTCGCCCCTTTTGAACGAATCCGCTCGTCTTTGCGACGAAGGTCATTTTACGTTTTCTAACACCCGCTCCCTTCTCTCTTTGCTTCCTCTCTCTTTCCGTCATATATTTCGCGACTATTTTTCATCTCGCAGTAGACCGGTATGAATACTCTTTCTTCATCTCCCAGAAGAAGTGCCATGCTTGCCATCATTCCGGTTTCGTTTACAGTCCTTCCCGTTAGTTCCCTCCCTCCCCTATTGAGATTCGATAGGACCCTCTCTCCCTTTTTCAAGCGTGTTACTTTTCTGAAGGCGCACGCGTTTTACACCGATATTCCTCTTCCTATCTCCTTCTCCATGAAGACTTTGCGGATTCCTTTCCCTCCTCATTCGTGTTGTTCTCCCTTCGGAGATGTGATTGGATGTAATCGCACCTCGATCGCGTACGACAACCGTGGCGCTTGTGTTTCTGCGTTCGCCCTCCCCGCGACGTCGGTCACCATCCCTTCTTGACCAGTGTTCACCATGTTGCAAAACCCCCCTTTTGTGTACCTCTATCTCCCCCCACCAGGATTTTCCCTGAATTAAATTTCGTGAGAGTAGTTGGCTGCTATTTCCCGAATTACTGTTCCCTTCGCTACTTTCTTACTCTCTTTTCTCTCTCCTCTTTTCCAATAAGATCGAAATTATTTCCCCGACTCTGTTTTAGATCATTTCGGTGAGAGCTCCTTGCCCAATTACGCGTGAGCGTGTTTTTTCCCCTGCCCAGAAGGACTTGTTACCCTTTCCCTCGCAGCCGAACTGGAATTTTTCCCCTTTTAACCACCCCGGCACAATTTGCAATGTTTTTTTCTCTCTCTCGTCTGAGCACTTTCCCCTCACCTCGAGACAAGGTTTTTTCATTTCCTTTTCCCTAACCAACAAGCACGTCGATTTCTTACTTCTCTTCTCTCTTGCCCCGTAATTTCTCCCGCGATGTGGGAACCAGCAACGATATGCCTTTTTTTCCCCGTCTCCCTCAATCATAGGTTTCAGTTGGTCTTTGGACGATCGATTCGCTCTTCTCAAACCGGATTTTTCCAAATCATCTCCTCTCTCCAGGCAGTATCGGGACGTTTGCTTCCCTTCAAATTAGATACAATGACTCTCGCGAACCCTGCAAGGTCGCTCTGCCGGTCTGTTCTCTTCCCCTCACAATGCATGGTCTCGCCTCTTTCTTCGCTAACTTGTGATTGCTTCCTTCCTCTTATCCTGCATTAAAAAAGAGCTCCCTCTCTTCGCAGTCAACAGCCCAGCTTAGTCCGTTCCCCATTTACTTAAACGCATTCTGTTAGCTCCTCTTTTCTCATTGACCTAGTCGAACCATTGATTCCCCCGCCCTTATTGCCAGGCTGGTCCATCATTTATCCTGCTCTGATTTGGCGTGCGAACACCTTTTCCGTTGCACCTGACATCATCCACAAGTGGGACGATGGCCCCTTTTCCTCGCTTCCGGACTGTAGAAACTCGTTGAAGTTCATTCCCTTGGTTGAGCCCCACCAAAAACCTCCCCTGCTTCAGAAGCGGATTTATCATTGCCCCCCCTCTCCACAGCCCCCGCACATCCCTCTCCACCGCTTTTTTCTCACAGTCCACGAGGGTTTGCCCTTTGGTAAAGGTGAACGTGGCTCTTCTCTGCCGCGCTGTCCTGCTTTTGGATGTCTTCTCCCCCTTCCCTTTTACTCGGCCAACGAATCTTCCCGTCCCCGGGCTTTCCCTTTCCCATGAGAAGAACTTGCATTGACACGGTGCTTCCACAACAAATTGTGTTTGAATGACCCTCCTACCCTGCGCCTCTTTTTGGCTTAGTTTATTTCCTTTTTTTTGTTCTTTCCCCGGGAGGTCTTGGATGGACTCGGGTAACGACACTCTGCCACTCTTCTCGGGTGCTGTCTTTGAGGGGGCATAGCCTGAAGCGCTTCCTTTTTCAGTTCGCCCCGGTGAGTTTGGATGAAACCGGCCGGCGGAACTCTCTCTTTTTTCCCCTCACCTTGTTGAGGATCTCTTCTTTTTGGTCAGCAAGGCCGTTGGAAAAGTGTTCTGCCTTTTTGCTGGTGGTGGCTATGCAATGCCACCCCGGTAACTACTCTTTGTGCCTGTTTTTCGGGTGGTCTCTCCACATTTCAAGACCTCCCGTCAAGTCCCATCGCTATCCCCCCATTTCCTGTCTCGTCCGCCGGGTCGCTGATAATGTTTCGCTTGGTTTCTCTTTCGTCTTCAGCCCTGGACGAGTTGTTTTTTTGAAGGACCTTTCATTCTCCAGTTGTCTTCTCCATGGCCATTTCCCTTTGAAACTTTTCGTCGATTTTCTGGGCCCGGTCTTCCCCTTCTTTTTCTCCTTTCCCATTAGGTTATATGCGGTCTCGCCGAGCCACTGGCCTGTGTCGCAACTAGTGGTTTTTACTTGCTGTCTTGGCGATTGGTTTTTCTGCTGAAGGCATTTTCCTGTTCGTTGCAGGCGCGTCTATCTTTTTTTTTTTTGATGTTGACTTTCTTTTTAAGAGATGCCCTGTTGCGACCCGGTTCCTCGCTCCTCTCTTAAATAGGAACCTTTTTTTTGTGCTTATTTGTTTTGCATGTCGATAGGGTGTATTTCCTCGCACCTCTCGCAGCGCCCGTTAGTTTCCCCCCCCTGCCTGCCCCACTAAGGTTCTATATCCCCTGTTCGCAACTTTGTGGAGCTTTTCTTCTTAAATGGACCGGGCGCGTAGCTTTTGTAAGTGGCTGTCTTCTTTTCCCTTTGTTCTATTAAGGTGCTGGAAGACGTACGGCTTCCGAAGATAATGCCAGTTTTTTCCTTTGGCGCGCGCAGCGTCTCCTACCTTGCGGTATCAGAGCTCCTTTTCAGCCTGAGACGAATCCCTTCCGCCCCACCCAGGTCCTTCAAGATCTTTCTTCCCTTTTCATTCATTGTTATTGTTTCTGCGGTTGTTTCGAGCGACATCGCTCGTCGTCCCACCCTCCCCGCACAGATTTTTTTCTTTTCGGTTGATTTCCTCGCCCAGCATGTCTCTGTCCCCCCCTTTCTTTTCACTGGGGACCATGCAGCGAAGGAAGTTTTTGTTCTGCTCCTGTGTTGAGTGTCTGGGACCCTTGCGACCCGGGCGATTGCCCCTTTTTCCTTCAGTGCTGAACCTCCCCACCACAAGCTCAATCGGTAGACCCCCTTCCCTTTAATTTTTCTTGTTCTTTTCTTTTTTTTCCGTCGGTTTGCGAGTAGTCCCCTTCGAGCCTTGCTGTTTCCAAAGCCCTTTCAGTTCTCTTGGCCCGGCTCTTGTAGTACGCACGTTTTTCCGTCCGAGCGTTTCCCTTTCCTCGCCGTGCGATCGGAGTCGACTCCTTTTAGCTGAATCACCTCTGCACGACAGGGGATGTCAAGGCGCTTCTTATGCGGAATAGACTCCTCCAACCTTCTCCCCTGTTCTGTTAAGGAAGAATTCTTTTCTCTCCCGGTTGTTGGCACGGTGTAATGCCGGGGGTGTTGTATTGTGCCCATTTTCCCCCCAACTGTTTGAACGCGTTGTACGACTTCCCCCCTATGTTCTTCCCACACTCGCCCCTTTCTCCCCTTATTTGTCGTCCTGATATATGCCTTGACCTAATACCCCCCTTGGCATCAACATGAATTCATTTGAGGATGGTTCCTCCAGGGCGGCTCCTCTCCTCTCTTGTCGCGTTACGTTGTACCACGTCGGCCCCTTAAGCCGAGTTTCTTTCCCCCCATTTGCGGTCATGCTGACCGTCCTAATTGCTTTTTTTTTCCGTCGCCGCCCTTTTCGGATGAGTCCTAACTGACCGGTCCTTGTGTCCATACATGTTACTCATTTGCTTCATGGGGATCCTGCGTTCGTTATCGTATCTTTCACATTAGTCTATTTTCTCCCTTCGAGGTTTACGACTTTCATTCCCTCTTCTATTCTAGCTTCTTGTTGACGGCTGGCAGGCGCCTTTGTTCAGGTTTCACAACCAATTGTTTCTCCTCTCTATGCCTCGATCCCTTCTTTTCTCCTCCGACTGGGCCGACTGAGTGTGGATGCCGATCCGCAGCATTCCCTTTTTTGTGGAGATCTTTTTTTCTTCATCTCCCATAATGTACATATCCCTCCTTTCGTTGTTTACCTGGTCCACCTGCTCGCGTAAATGGATGTCCCTCCTTCTTTCTTTCACTTCTTTTTGTCCTTTGTTTTCTTTTTTTCGTTTTGTGGGGCAGGGATTTGTATCTCTCTTGCGCGGGTTTTTCGACTAGTGTACCGTCCCTTTTTCTTCCGCTCGTATGCTTCTTCGTCTAATAGTTTTTTCTCGCGTAGTCGTGCCCTCCCCCGGCTGACTCTTAGGAGCGATGAGACTTTTGGTGCTTGCGCGTCCAGACAAACCATCTTTTCCTTTTTAGCGATCGTGGCTTCTCTTCTTTCTCTAAGCCACATGTCACCTAAACCGCCGGGCTTGTTCTTTTTTATACGTACATCGCCGTTTTCTGTTTTCTTTGGAGAGAGTGAACTGCCCTCTCCTCTTTTCCCTCCCAACCCGTGTTTTTGCTCTCCGTCAGCACTCTTTCAAGGTGCCTTCCCCTTCCTGCGTGCGTTTGTAAGTGTGCTTCGCCTGCCCCACAGACACTTTTTTCTTTGCGTACGCCTTTTTTGCGTTTAAGGTCCGAATGCGCCTGCCTCTGCTCATGCATCCGTACCCTATTTCCATTTCCTTAGGACCCGTCTCACCGTCTACTCGCTCCTTTCCTAGGTCTGCGCGGGGGCGTTTTTAAGCGCGCCCCTTCTCGGCAGGACTCGACAGCCGCTCCCCATCCTTGACCTCTCAGTCTTCCCTTTCTCACTCCTTCGCTATAGGTCCCACCACCTTTCCCAAATCCCGCGATCCCCCTCCCCTGCTTTTCTTACACTTGGGCCATATTGAGTTTGGCCAGCATAGTTGATGTTTTCCTTTTTTTCTGGTACTGCGCAGCCGTTGTCTGTTTTTTATGATGTTTGCCTCCCCCTATCTGTTCAAAAGCTGCTCCTACGGAACGATTCTGTCTCTTCCCAAAACTCGGAGTTGTTTTTCTTTTTCGTCAATCGATCCGGCTCTAGTGCCATTGGCTCTCCCTGTGGACCGTGCCCATGGCAATCTTCTCTCGACCTCGCTGCTGGAGGATCCCAGATTATCCTTTTTTTTTTTCCATGAGTGCTAGATTATCCGTCGTCCTTCCTCTTTCCCTAGCGGAAGTAGAACGGATGAATACGATCTTGTGCATCGATTACGCTGGACTCGCTTCCTGGCCTCCTCTTTTCTGTGTAACAGACGCATTTGTCCCTTTTGCATAACCTACCCTCCTTATGAATTTTCCTCCTCAGTCTGCCATGATCCTTCCTGTTTCCTATTTACGAATTAAGTTTCCCTCTCTCGGAATAGGCGGATCGATTGCTCCGCATGAGAGGACCCGTGTTGACCCTTTTCCTAAATTCATTTGATGCCGGCGGCTCTTTGGTGGTTCTTTAATATCCTTTGCATAGCTCCGCCTTTCCAAAAGCAGGTTCTGCAAGTGCTTTGGTTTCCCACTTAAATTCGAATTCTTTCACTCTACTGTTGCAGTGTCCTGTGCCCCCCCCACGCCGGTACGTCCGATTCCCCCCCGTGACATTCTTCTTTTTTCCCTGCCCGGATAACGGCGTTTAGTCGTTGGCGTTCGATTCTTCCGACCTCTCGGGCGTAAATCTTCTTTCCTGTGATTTATTCCTCTTCCAAGGTGTATCGCAACGAAATCTCCTTTCCCTAGGGTTCTTATTACTTCGTGAGTCTTTTTTCTCTCAGGGACAACTACGCGCTGTTTGGCGCTCTTTTCAAGTCAATCTTGGAACAGGTTCACCCGCCCGTCACCTTTCCTTTTTTCCCCCTGAGTCAAAATCAATGAAATGTTATGGGTCTCCCTGATGAGTGTTCCTCATTCGGAAGAGCCACTTTCCTTAAATAGAGATTTCTCGAAAGTCCGAACCAAACGTCTTTCCGTCATCTTTTTTGTCTTTCCTTCTGCGTGCCCCGTCCTGCCCCCAGTCTCCATTTTGAGACGGGGCCCAGCTCCCTCCTCTTCCGGGTTGGCTTGCTCTCAATCATCGTTTGCAGTTAGGAGTTTTTTCCCGATTCGATTTCTTCCTCAACCCCAGTTGTTGAGATCAAAATACTCTCTCCCGATTCATTCCTAGTTGGGAAGCAGCGTTTTTTGCTTTTCTTTCAATTTCATCTTTACACAGAGTCCGCTCTTTTGCAGAACCGCCAAGTCCCCTGTTCGATGCGTCTCGACTCCCGCACATCTCCCCCCTGTTCTCTTCAGATTCGCACGTGTGAGACGGATTCATCTTCGAACCTCTTTTTCCCTGAGCTTGCAGGCGCTAACAGGCAGCACTCGCCTTTCTCATTACATGAACGCCCCATTCCTTCTTGAGGAGACTCACATTCAGCTCTTTTCCCCTCACCCTGATGTGCGGGATTTAAACTTCAACGAGATGGCGCGTTTTTGCGATATTGCTGCGAGATTCCATGATCCGAATCTTCACTCCTCATCCCCCAAATTGGACGATGGCATCTGGCAATGAGGACGCCAGTTTTCCAACTCGGCAGCCGTGCAACAGGGCTTTCTCCTCAAACACAACCATTTGGTCATCTCCGAAGCGCTCCTATTCTTCTAAGGAACCGCCACTGCTCTCCTTAACTTTTACTGCTCCTTGAGTATCCGAGATTTTGACACGGGGACCTTGGCTTCCCTCTGCTCCCTCGAGTCAATGGATTAGTAGCTTTCGGGCTACTTCCTTGTCCCCCAAGACCGATCTTCCGCCCCATTTGCCAGCTTTTTTTTTTGAAGACACGTTGGCTACTCTGTGTTCCACAAATTCGTTCCAGGTTTTCTCTCTCCCCCCCCTCTGACCCCTGAGTCGATTCTGTCCGATTCTTTTCTTCCTTTCTCCTTCGAAGGGAGTCTTGGGCCAGTCGCTTTTGATGACCGGCAAGGACACCCGTCTTAATTCTGCCGTGTTCCTCTTTTTTTCCTCCCCTAGAGATCGCTTTCGCATCCCCTTTTTTTCCCGTGTAGGATTTTCTAAAATGCGCGCGGAATATCTCTTCTCCTCCGTGGTTTTTTGACTTCGCCGGTCGGTTTCATCCTCTTCCCAGTGCGCCACGGGCTGGGCTGCCTGGGCGCGCGCGGGGTGGGCCTTAAGAACAGTTCATTCGAATACGTGGAACTGTCGTGGACGCGTGATTTATCAAAATTTCCCCCCTCTCCTTTACTCGTCCAGGCATAGAATCCTTGCGTCCTCAGTGCAGTATGTTTGTTCAGTGGGAGTGGCCTCTAGAATCCTTTCCCTCTGTTTGAATAACCTCTTCACCTGCGTTTGCGTATTAACATGACTTAACCCCGTCATGGGGTCTTCATATTGCGTTCGTTTGCCGAAGTGCCGCAGCGAGTTGTCTCTCCTAACAAGTATTTCACGACGAAGCATGGCCCGTGTTTAGCACTCCTTATGAAGGCTGCGGTAGTTCTTTTTTTTTCCGGATAGGAGTTGGTCCTTTTTTCCCTTTGACATGCGTCGCTTCGCATGCTTTTTTTTTGTTGCTTCCGATATGAAAGTTAGCCCTTGAGTAACCCGTGTCTCGATGGCCTTCGCCCTTGTCACCCTTCCTTGTATTTTCTTTCGTGAAAGTCGTTGTTTGATTTGAGTCCAGAACCTCTAGCTCCTCAGATGATCTCGGATGGTGACCTCCATGCCCCTTCTTTGTAGAGATCCATATCTTTCTATTTCCTTCTCTCACTCCTGCCGGTGCATTGGTTCCCATCTTCCATTTAGTCGTAGCTGTTTCTGCTTTCTTTTTTGCTCTTCTTCTTGGCCTGATGAAGCGTCTCCCACTGCCGAGACCCAGATAAGCCTGTTATTTGTGGAGCCGGGCCTCTTTTTTACCGACCTTGCGTCATTTCTTTGTTCAATTTCAAACCTCTCTGCACCCTGACAAACGGCTCTCCCCATGAATTTATTTTGATTTTCTCTCAGACTTTTCCTCGGTGTTTGACGCGACGCCTCCGCTCGCCCTTCTAACCCTTCACACCTGGCAACCGGATGATTGCGCGTTTTACGGGGTTAATCTTTCAGAGAAGATCCTCTATGCTGTCATTCTTTACTGGTGGAAGCGCGCTGCAGTCACTTGAAGTCCTAATTGTTCGCTCTGTTGTGTAGGATGGTGCCTAAGACACGGGCTTTTTTTCGACAATTCATGCACCCGTGCTGAATTTACGCAACACTCTTCGTCTGTTCGACCAGACCATTAATTTGCGTTTTTAACCGCGTTATTGGGTTAGGTGCTCTCTTCTTCCGTTTTTTCAAAGAGACTTTTAGGGGAATTGTTTGGCCAAACAATCTTCCTCGAGTTAACGTCCCTTCTTCCCTCGATTAGAGTCTTTTTTTTTCGTGCTTGCTCGTTTGACCGACTGTCTCTCCTCGAAAAATCTTAGGTGATGCTCCCTGCGAGTCCCGTATGGGAAAGAAATTCCTCCCCAATTCTCCGTACGCAATTTATCCGGTCATGGTTGTGCCACGTCACGTTGTGGATCGGTACGCCCCTTCCTTGTTGTTTGCCATGTGTGCACCCCCCTTGCGCAGACGCGGGGCCCGTCCCCTTCGGTTTTTTTACAGCTCCCGGCTACTGATGTTGTGTCTCGCTTATGTGCACGGATAGAAATCCTCCTCTCCTCGTCATCCAATTTCCCTTGTGGTAGGTCTCGAAAGGGCTTTCGCCCTTCTTATTAGCGTAGCTGCGTCACCTCTTTGGACACCTTCGTCTTCCTGAAGGCTCGTTCGCATTTCTTCTCTTTCCATTCATCGAATCCCTCTTTATGTAGCAGCCCGCGTGGCGTTGTTAATCCCTCCTTCTTTTCCGAAGACGAGTAGTGCTGTGGCTCTTATTGTCGATCGTCTTCATTCCGTCTTCACTCGGTATGACTTCCTTAGTTACCGAAGTTCTCTTTTCTACTTTCATTCCGCCAAGAGCAGAGAGCGTGTTTTTTTTCCTCTCCTCCCGGCTTTTATCTTTTCGTAGCTCTTTACGGCTGGTGGGCGAGCGACGAGAATTGTCAGAGCTCCTTGATAGATCTCTACGACTGGCGCACGAGCTTTTTTTCCCCTCCGATACTAGCTTCCGTGGGTAGGAGTTCCTTTTCTTTTTCGTCCATAATGAGACATATAATTTCTGTGACTCCTCCTCTTCCTAAAATTCTTCACTCCGCGGTCTGAATTTTCCCAGGCTGAATTGCCCTGTTGCGCTTTCTTCCTTTCCTCGTTGCTGCTTTGTTTTCTATTACTCTCTCTCTTGTAGTCCCGTCTCGTTTCCTCGATGCTGGCGTATTTTTTTGACGATCGTTCTCGCGGGAGTCTTCCACTTGGACATCGTGGATGAGCGAGAGGCGCGTGTTATTGCGTTACTCTTCCTCCGTGAAATCTCTTTGCATCTGTCGCCCGATGCGTTTTCTTTTCCTGTTGCATTATTCCCGCCAACATAGACGACCCCAAACGCCTTGCGTGTTGAGCCTCTATCCTTACATCGCCTGCGAAATGTTATGTTTTGTTCCGCGGGGATGAATCCTCCTCCTCCCTTTTTTTTTTTGACGAGTCTTACCGTCTAGTAACCCGCAGGAAACAGTTCTGGGGCGAGTAATGCTATATTGAAGCCAAGCAAGGTTGCGGTTTTGTCTTGTTTCCCTGTATCTTTTTTGGCGTCTTCGAATTTTAGTACTCTGCGACTTCATTCCGCCACAGATGCAAGAAACGTTACGAGTATCAGATCGTCACACGATTTTTTCCTTTTTCTCCTTCCCCCTCTCTGTCGTGAGGTGATGCGATGAAGAGGCCACGTTTTTGACTCTCCCACCTCAATCCTTTTCGTGTTTGACAGAAAGTGGTTAATCTCTCTCATAGGCAAAAAACGTAGATAGCGTGCCCCCCACTCTTCCCTCCTTAAGCATGCAAATGCCCCTCGGCTTTTCCTGTGTGTTTTGCCTTTTGACCGGAGTCACCGCCGCAGACCTCTTTCTATTCCGCATGATGGTGGACGCAGATCGCCGATGCTCCCCGTCTTTTTCGTCTCACACCTCGATTTTTGACCAGTCGTAGTAATTGCTCTTCCAGTTTCTTCCCTTTAGTCCCCCCCCCGTCCTGATTTTCACCTGTCCAAATCGCTAGCGATGCGAAGAGGTTCCGTTAGATTGAGTCCAAACTCCTTCTTTCTTTTTCTTCCTTTGATGGCGCTCGTACGTTGTCCACCCCGACCCCTCTTTCTAGCCGAAGTAGAAATGTATTACTTTACGATGGTACGGTTGCCCTCGTCCTTTTTATTCCTTTCAGCCGCCGGTTCCGTCTTCCCCCTACAGTCCCATTTTCTGCGACCCCATCTATTGACTCTGATCGAATCGCCGACGACGCATGATGTTCCCCGATTTTCCTTTCTGTACTTCATCCGTTGTACCCACGAATTTTTCTCCTTCACTATCCCCTGGTGAGACCCTTAATCGGACTTCTTGTCTTTCAGGAACCGTCGGGGTGGGGGGGGACCACCCCACCCCCCCCCCAGGGTTTTCAATTCATGTTTCTGGCTTTCCTTGCTTGTGTTTTTTATTGAATATCCGTTTGCACATCTCTTTCGTACCCCCCCAGCATGTAGTATTTTCTTCGGTGCCCCAGGAACCTCTCTTCGTTCCCTAAGCGTCTGCTCAGTTTCAACCTGTGAACACCACGCTTAGTACAGACGATCCCAACTCCTTTTCATGCCAATGATAAATCTCTTGCGAGTTTATATTTTCTTTTCCTGCATCCTGCACTTCGTTGAGCATCCCGTTACGTCGGAGTGACTTTCTCCCCTGCATGTTCTTGCGCCCAACCATATAGAACGGCCGATTCTTAAGACCTTTCCTTTCTTGTTCGGTGCGTGGTTCCCACTATCTGAGGAGCTTTTTGATTCACTTCCTCAAAGGCTCTTGGTAAAACCTTTTTAGCCCCCTGTACCGCCCGACCAAAACTGCAACTCGCCACAAATGATTAGCACAATTCCATTTTTTTTTGCAACTTTCTCCTGCGTGTTCAGTTGACTGATCACTTTTGCCTCTGCTCTGCCCGTGGTCCAGCGAACAGTCCCCCCCCCAACAGGAGCCTGAACTTCGCCCTTCCTTATGCGCTCTGGACATTAGACCAGCCGCAGTGATCCCCCCCACTTTCTATTGTTTTTCGCTTTGACAGACGAAGCCCTCCCTGATGCAGGTGTGAGGCTGTGGGCGGCAGCCTTTTCGGACTTTGTAGAACCTCGGCCGTCTGAGACTTGCAGATCTTCTATTTTCGGTTAATTATCGTTTTTGCCGGCCCCCCAGGCAATCCCGTTTTCCCCCGGCCTCCTATGACTCATAGTTCCGTCTCCCCCCTTTTCCCATCCCTAGCCAGTCTTCTCGCGGTCTCTCAGTGTTCTACTGCTCAGGCCTTTGTCCTCGCACCCATTTTTAGTTCCGGCGCCGTCAACCTCCATTTAATTACCGGTCATTTACTGAACCTTCCCTCCCGGCGATCGAGTTTTTTTCTTTTCATTCAAATCTTTCCCCCTATCTTGGATTCCTCGACCCTGATTGTGCTGTCCTCCCCGCGCTTGCAGCTCGGTCCTAGTTCTTCGCGAACGAACCCTTATGCTTTCCCTCGGGCAACTCATATCAACCAACCGTTCCCTCTTTTGACATTTCCCATCTGCGGGAGCATTTTTCCTTTGCATTAACTGTCTAACAGTGGCGGGAGAAATCACCCCACCCCCCCCTCGTGGACTTATCCTCAGATCCTCTTCCTGCAAAAGTCCGCCCATCGCAGCCTCACCGCTCTCCGCCTTTTGAAGAAGTCAAAGCTATTCGTCCTGGCCCGTGGCTGTGATGCAGAGTCCCCTCCTGTACTTAGCCCTCGCTGATTTGTCCTTCTTCCCAATCATCTTATTTCCTCTTCATTTTTGTGCATACTCCAACTTTCTCTTGAATACTGTTCCCTTTTTCCCCCAAAAACCAATTCGTCCATTCTGATAGGGCCCATTCCCCCCCCCCCTTTCTCCCCACATGAGAGCGTCACCCCTTTTTCGAAGTCTCTTTTTTTTGCTGTCTGATGTCGGTTTTGAATTTGATGCTCCCTCCTCTTCACCCTCCAGCTCCCTGTAATTCTCCGGGTGGAGACTTTGATTTATACCAGCCGGCCGCCCAGTTCAGCAGACACAGTTTTCTCCCCCCTTTCTGTTCTGCCCCGCCCGCGGAATATTCTTCCTCCGTTGTTTTGTGTTTTTTGAGAGATATTCTCTCGTCTTTTTCCTCCGGCAATTTGTAACTTGGCTTTTTGGGGCGCGCGAGGCTGTGGGCTTACAGTATACTTGCCTCCTCCCCTTGGCCTTTGTCCGCTTGCCTTTCTCCCCCATCTCCCCCCTCCCCTCCCTTTCCCCTCGATGAGTCGTCAAACGATGTCGCGCCGAATTTTTATCTTTTCAGGGTGGTAGTTTAGTTCTTTCTTCTATCAGCTGTCTGAAGTGTTTTCAGAAACCCCTCTTTCCCCCCTCGCCACGTTTTTCCATGCAGTTCCATTGGGGCTTATCTTTCTTCTCTTTTTTCCCTCCTTCTCGAATCGTTTGTCCTAAGAAATTCCCATTCCTTTTTACTCTCAGATAATAGCTAGCCCCTTTGGCTTTTTTGTAGACAAAGATCTTTTCATTTCCAGGAGCTGTCGGGCGATTGTGTTCATTTGTTTCTTTACCTTCTCCTTTCTTCTGTATTTTTGTCCCTCCGTCTTTTTTTTTTTTGATGTTCGCTATATGCAAGGACTGCCTGATTGTCTACCTAGTCCTAGATTCCTGCTGCAATTCATTGGTTGGATGTCTGTCCTTATTTGCCCGTAGTCATCGTGCTCGCTTCATCGCCAGCAGCTGCTCTAGTTTTCTTTTTTCCTCTCCTCCCCCTTCATCGTTTAATACAATATTCTTTTACCCTTCCATTCTCTCAAATTTCGGAGATTGCGTTTCCTTACCAATTTGACGGGAGCGTAGTGGATTCAGGATTTTCTGGCGCTCTGGTTTCGATTACATTTTTTTGCCTGATTTCCGTTGATTCCCTCTCTCTCCCTTCCCTCCCCAGTGTGTTCTGCTTTTCTTGCGCGGTCCATCTCGGCTTCTGCATCGCGAATGGGTAAATCTTTAAATTGCCGCGGCCGCCAAAATTCCTTCAACCCCAAGCGCCTTCTTCTCTCCTTTTTTATTCCTAATGCACGCGCGGGGTTTCGGTTTCGAGCTCCTATCGCCGTCCACAGCCTGCGCCACCTTTCTGTCGTTTTTTTTCACAGAGAACCGCCCGACTCGTCTTGTCCGTTCTTTTTCTTTTTTCCGTCCTGCGCGATCTAATTCTTGTTACCTGGTCCGGCTTGGGGTTTTTGTCTTTTTTCAAACATTCTCGCAAGTTCCCTGCTTCACGACCCCTTCCTCTCTCTAACCTCCCCCAATTTACTTTTTTGGGGCGTGTCTCCTGGTTTTGTTTGATTTAGGGCGCTTTTCTCTAGCCTGCTGGCTTTAAGCCCAAACGTAATTCCTCGTATGGCCGGATCTCTCGCCTCCCGATTCTTCATAGAGTATTTTGTATCGTCGGCTCCTTTCGTTTTTGCAATCGTCTCAGTACCCTCACATCTCCACGACATGTCTTTCAGGCGGGCATATTTCCCCCTAATTTCGATGACCCATACTCGCACGCTTTATCTTTTTTCTCCCTCCTTTCCCCCCCCTTGTGTTGTGTTAATCTGCTAGGCCCTTCTGTGTTTTTTTCACATGTTTTGCAAACTGTTTCCCTTACCTGGGATGGGCCCCGAGTATTAATGATTTACCGCAGCCCCCCCTGATCCTCTTCTCGTTCCTCGTCTCTATGTCCGTTCTGCCCCCACCTCCCCCCCTACATCTCTCTCCCATCCTCCCCATTGTCGTCCCTTTTTTGAGAAAGGCGGCATTTTTATTGGGGAAGCGTGTACCATAGTATTTCTTCCTCCTCTTCCCTCATTTGCGCTTGGGCTTCGTCATCTATACTTCTTCTGGGAGGTCGCATCCTCCCTTGGCGGGTACGCCGAAGACCTGTCCTTATTCTGACTACGCAGCTCCGGGTATCCTGTGATCCGAGGTATTATTTACTTTTCTTTTCCCTCGTTTATGGCCCGCGTATAGCGGCGATCTTCCGTCCAGTAATCAATTCGAGGGTTGAAATCTACCTTTTTTTTTCCAGAGAGACTTTGGGACCATTGTCCCTGGATGCA
>Ga0179593_1536003_pt1 | contig 35686 bp, 37 predicted proteins | sample CZODoug2_1_08_16_FD_185931 | JGI IMG/M metagenome (GOLD analysis project Ga0179593, IMG submission 185931) | Vadose zone soil fungal communities from Angelo Coast Range Reserve, California, USA - CZODoug2_1_08_16fungal (PacBio error correction) | ecosystem: Environmental > Terrestrial > Soil >... | reverse complement strand
CTCCCGGATCCACGTCCCCATGATGTTCTTCCGGCGCCTGGCTAAGCTTTATCTGCTGCGACCTCCCCAGTCTTCTCCCCCCCCCTTTCTTTTCGCCGCACGTTATTTTCCCTCCCCTCGGTGGAACATTGTCCCCTTTCTTTCATTTCTTCTCCTTTCGAATCCTCTGTATGATTTTTGCTCCGGCACTTTTCCCCCCCGTATGAAACCCTGAGGAGTTGAGTTGTTGTCTTCATGCTTTCTTATTCCGTTTTTGCCAATCGAGTCAGTTCTTCTTTCCTAATGCTCAGCGACCCTTCGGTCCGGAAGTCGTAAGGGTTCGTATTTCTTTCCAGAACAGCCCGTTTTTGATAGCCCAATCCCCTGCTCTTCTTCTTCTCCACATCTCCTGTCGCCCATGCCTTTTCTCGTTAGGCCTTCTCTGGCAAAAGGGAGTGTCTTTTACTGTCCCTCCCCTTGCATCTCCATCCGTCTTCTTTCGACATGGTCAGGAGGGATGCAAGTGACAGAATTGTCGTTCGGCCCGTCCTGTTTGTTCCCTAAAGACTCCCCTCCTTTCTCAGCGTCGTAGACCTTCCGTGTCAATGCAGGATGTTTCTTCCAGCCCCGTTTCCGTGATAAGGGTCATGTAGTAGATTTCGTAGATTATTCCTGCCCCTTATCCTTGTCCAGGCCTTCCGTCTTTATTACCCTCCACCTCGGTTTGTCTTCGTAAAATAAAAGTTGAAAACCCTTTCTCTGACCTTTCCTGTTGTGCACCCCTTGCAGGCCCTCAATTTATGACTTGATGGTAGGAACAGATCAGTGCATAGGACGTCCGCCGGTCCCCTCCTACAGTCCCGCCCTCTTTCGTTTTTTTCATATGGGCTCATAGCCTTCACCCTATCGTGGAAAACGCGCGATCTCAACCGTCCCCCCCTTGTCCGACCCTTCTCCATTCTGTCCCCCCTTTGAGATCTCCACTCTCTCACCAGATTTTTTGAAGAGATTCAGGCTCGGCCTTGGATCTTAGTCCTACCCAACCTTCCTCCGGTATCCCTCTCAGGATGTGGAGGAACCTACTGTACGCACTCCAGACCCCCCCCTTTCCTTTCCTTGATCTTTGGTTCCGTGCACCCTATCAAGGCACGTGCCATTTCTTGCCTACCTTCCCCCATCCTGACCCACAGGTTCTTCAGTTTCAGCCTTCCCCCTTACGATCTGAAGAACAGACGGATCAGCTCTTTTTCTCGATTCACTCTTTAGCTCCGTTTCTTCCGAGAGAGGAGAATCTGTCTCGCTCTTGCCCCCCCCTCTCCCAGGCCCTGAGGTGGCCCTAGGTTCAGCCTTCCCGCCTCTGATGAACAATTTAGTTCATCCTTCCCTTCAATTCCAAAGTCTTCTTCAAATCACCCTTTGCTAGAACTTTTTCCGGGTCGACACCCCGGAATTTTTCCCTGGCCCTCCGAGCTCCTCCAAAACTCCCTGGATTCCCTTCCTCTTCCCCCCAGTTGCCACGGTACCCTTTGAATAAAAATTTTTGAACTCTTTTCGTTGTTCCCCTCTGCATCCCTCTGTTCAGACCCTTTTCCCCCTCGAAACAATGGGCAAACTTCTTTCGGTTCTGCTTCTTGGGGCCCCCGATTTCATTCTTGAAATTTGCCGAGCAGACCTTTACCACACACCCTCGGTTCGCTGTGATGTTTTCTTGGGGTCCCCCCCTTTTTTACAAAGTGCTTTATCCTGTCTCTGTCACTACATCCCGATAGTGTTTTCCTCTTTCCGCCGCGAGCCGTTCTGAGTGATTGGCGGAGTTTTATTGTTCCATTTCCCTAAACGTCCCTTTTTGGTTTTGATAAGCAGAGTTTAGATTTTCCAGTGGTTTTGGACTCCTTTTTTTTTCTAATCCTCAGTTCTGTTTTTCGAGAGATTGTACACCCTCCAACCTCTGCTTTGGCTCTTCAGTTTCCCTTCCCCATCCCAAAAGTTCGAAGAAGCAATAACCAGCCGGTAGCCATTTTCGTCTTCTATCAAGTGGCCAACTACTTCCTTTCCTTCCTTGTTGTTTGTCTTTCTCCCGGGGTTTTTTTCCCCCGACCTGTTGACCGCGGTTTAAGACATCAGCGGTTCTTTGAGTTGCCTTCTTCTTGTGTCTCCCTTTACTTTCAACTTCTTCGTTTTTGAGAGATGTCCCGCGCCACACCGGGCCTTGTTTTAGACCTTCCCCAAGCCGCCCAATTGGTTGTTCGATTCTCACCGGAGCCGTTTTTCCTGACGTTCCCTTGATATTAACTTGATCATACCTTTTGCCTCTTTTATGTTTTTTTGCAGCTCTTTTCTGAGGAATGAGAGACCGTACTCCGAGAGCATCTTTCAGATTCTTTTTTCCTATTCCTACTCTCTTCAGTATTTCCTTTTTTCTTCTTCCGTGTTTCCTGGAATAACCCCCCCCCAGGTGTAAGTGCCGATTTCTCTTTTGCCCCCTCAATTCCCTACTTTCCTTCAGACGTGCATCCTTGTAGAGCCGAATGGACTTATATCTTTTTATAGTCCGCTCTGTCCAGGATTTCTTTCGAATGATCGGACGACTGTTACCCTTGAGGTTTTTTTCCCCCCTAAACCAGCAATGGAGGTCATCCGTCTTAGACCCTCTTGGTCCTTTTCTTTTTTTCTCACGATCTTCCTGTATTTTCCAGCGTCTTTCAACGTTTTTTTCCCTGTGGGTCGTCTTCATTTTTTCTGCGTGGAGTTTCTCGTACCGTTCAAGTCTTAGCAGGCTTGTTTCCGTCTCCTTTTAAGCAGCGATCCCTCTTCCCCATCTGTTTCGGTCTCGTGTGTCCCCGGAAAGCGAAGTCCGATCCCCTGGTCTATTGATTTTTTCCCCTCTCAATCCTGAGCGTTTATGACCGATTACCTTCTTCTCTTTTGAAACGTCTTTCTCAGGGGTCGTACCCTCCTAGCCTTCCCCCCTCACTTGCAAATCCTCCTCAGATCGGTTATTAAGTTGCAGGTTTCATGCTGATATTTTTTTTCCCGCCAATACTAGAGAAATGTCAGCTGCATGTTTTGACCTCCCCCTTTTTCCCACCTGTCAAACTGTTTTCTGTTCTTTGCCGTCTTTGCCAGAAGGATTTTCTCGCTCCTTTTTTTCTCGCACTCCTCTGTCTTCTACTAAACTATCTCCTCTTACACGTTAGAGATAGTCGCGATTTAACCCCCCCTTTTGTATTCCTTCAAATTTTCTATCGATTCCTTTTTGGGTTGCGGACAAACACCCGAAAGGCTGCCCGTGTTTGTCTCGCCCCCCCCTTTTTTTTCAGTTAATACTTCCCTTTCTTTTTGTCTCTTCAGATGAGAACGACAGTCCGGAGAGCAATGGTTCAACTTTTTCCTGGACCTTTCAGACTTTTCCAACGATTGAACCGGGAGAATGCTCGTCACCTTACGGCTTGACTTTCTTCTGTTGGCCTATTCTCCAGTCATCTGATTTTAACCTCCTTGTCTTTACCCCCGCCCCCTCGTCCGGTTGCAAATTGATGACCATCGTACTTTTCCCCCCTGTCGTTTTTTCTTTTTTCCCCTTTGGAACAGAACCCTTACCCCTCCTTTCCTTAATTTCTTTCGTACCCCCCATTCAATTTTAATTGCCCCCTCTCCCCGGAGGTCAATCCCCACTCCCCATCTTTAGCTTTTTTTCTTCATCCTGGCGTCGATAGCCAAATGCTCGAGTGCCGATTCCTCCTCACCCACCCCTTATTCTTGGATTCCCGTAAAATGGATGTGTCAGAACATTACCAATCCGCAAGCCCAATTGAGAGTTTGAGCCTCTCCTTTAAGGACCATAATAGTTGGACCGCCGTCTGTTTTTTGCACAACTTTGCTCTCTCCTCGTGTGGTGATGAATTTACCCCATTTGCTATTCTTCGAACTTCCTTTTCAAGTCTGAACTAAGAGTTCTGAGGCAATTGTGCTTACCTAACTTCTTTATCCCATTGCCGTCGCTCGTGGCGATCAGTTGGGTCCTGCCAAGTTCACTATATGCTCTTTTCCGTGAATATTGGTGGCGTTTCGTCTCCCCTCCCGCTCGACTCTTTCTACTCTACTGGACGCAGGAGGATGGCTTGACTGTTTCTCTTTCCGACCCTATGTGTCCGAACCTTTAGTGATTAAACCTCCAGATCACCGTCACCCTTTTGCGATGAACATTCCCTGTTAACACGTTTAAATGCAACTGGTTTTGAATGGTTGTCCTACTTCCCCCTCCCCTTGATCTCGTGCGTCGCCTCTGATGTTTTCTGCGACGATCCTCATGGAGCAATCCCCTATCCTTTTTTTTGTCCCCTTTCTCTCCTTCAGGATTTTTTTTAAAATTCAGGTTCCACAGACTGTCGCCCCCAACCATCCCTCTGAGAATTTATTCCCATTGAGCGGTCCCTACGGCTTTCTGAATTTTCTGCCACCGGTTCTTCTTTTAGACCTACGTCTTCAACTGTTTCTCCTTCAGACTAGTGAGCGGTTGAGGGAAGACTTTGAGTGCTCCCGATAGTGGTGCTAGTCTCTTCGAGCTTCCCGCTTTTCGACCTATCCGTTGGTTCATCGAACCGTATCGGCGTGTGCTGTTTCCTTGACACGTTCCCCTTCACGTGCGAACAGCTTTCGACCGTGCGCCTCAGTTAATCGCGTAGAATACCACCAGTTCTTGGCCCCCCGGCTCCCATCAAGTCCCAATTAGTTACTATGGGCCTCTGCCCCTCTCACACTGTAGGAACCTTGTCGGAGCTTACAATGGCTCTCGGGCCACGAATTGCATTTCTTCTGCAACATGCAGTTTCACGACCCCCCCGGTGGAAGTTGTTCGTTCGAAGTCCATTTTCTTTGATCTCCTTGTATCCGTGAAGTTTGTTTATTCTAATGGCGTTGCTATATCCAGCTTCCCTGTTTAAAAAGTTAATGTTAGACCAGCTCTCGGATGTGTTTGTTTTACGTGTCCATCCCCAGATAAGCTAGAAGGTAGTGGTTTCTCGCTCCGGTGTATTGTTCAAATAAAGCAGGATCGGTCCTTCCAGTCGGTTTCCGAAAGAGAGGTGATTATATTTAGGTGGGGACCATTACAAGCCCCTTTTCTTCCGACAACCCCGCCAACAAGACGAATAACACGCTGTTCATGTTGAAAAAGAGTATCCCTTGCTTTATTGAACAGATAGTGACTTCTCTCTTTTTTCCACTTATAACAGTGCCCCCCTCTTTTTCCAGGTGTCCAGAAAAGATCACCGACCCCTCGAAAAATCTTCCCATGATTTCATTAACGCTATCTTCCCTCAGAAGATTTCCTTGAGATGTAGTCCCTCATAACCACTGATCCGCGCCTCTGATTACTTTTCACGTTTTCTTGCAAGATTCCCCTCCCCGGCCCGTCATTCCGCATTCGCGCGGGCTCCGCCTGTGTACGCCCCCAAGGTAGCTCCCCTGCATTCTTACTCTGCCGACGGCAGATGTTCAGCACCTGGCTGAACCAATTTCTCCTTTGACCTTACTTCTGCTGACTGCCCCATCGGGCGTTATTCCCCGCCGGTCACATATCTCTCTTTTCCTCATCCTTTTTTTTTTTTCGTCTTTTGACCCCCGCATCCATCGTCACGGTTCCCTTCGGGAGCCCGGGGGGTTTCAGCCTCTGCGTAAGCTTTTTTGCCATCTGTGTTTTTTTGCCGTTAAGTACCAGGCGTGAAGCCGAGCCGCGGCATGACCTTGCTTTCTTTTAGCATTTTCTTGCTTTGTTGTGTTGGTGCGGGAGCCGGCTGCACGGTTTTTCTTTCCTCCATATTCTTTCTTTGTCTCTGCTTTCTTCGACGACTCCCTGCCGACGGCCATTCTGACACATTTATTTTTTCAGAGTGTTTTTGGGGGTTCTTATTTCTTGAAGTTTTAGTGTATGGTGACGATGGTTGGAGCTAGCCCTTGGGTAGTCAATTCACTGCACGCTTTTTTTCCCTTTAGTACCGGAGCGGTGGCACCTGGAGTGCCATCCAGTGTGTTTTTTTACCGTGACTACTCCCCCCCCCTGTCTGAACCTCTTCGGCGTGCCCTGCGAATTTTCCCGGGAGTCTTGGTCGGTCTCGACTTCCCAGATAAATGGGTGACTGTCAAGAGCGCGAGGTACATCAGAGAGTGACGTTGAAGACCGATAATTTTGCTCATCCTCTTAAATGAGGGCACCACTTTTATCTTAGTTTTCTCCACGTTCTAACATCCTGCCCTAGTACGCCTGAGATAGATTCAAGATTCTTTGGGATTCAGACTTGTACTACGACCTCTTCCCCGTCCTGTTCCCTACACTTTCTATTCCTGGTCATTTAATAGCTTGCTGAAATCCCCCGTTTTTCTTCAATCCCCTCGCTCTTTGTGATCTAGCTAACGATTGGCATGATCCCGATATTCTGTTCCCTTTACTTGTTCTCGAGACCCCGTAGTCTGTCATTTTCTTTTTACGCCCTTACTCGGTTGGATTCCCCTGTGGAAGGACATTTACGGTCTCACTGTCCGTGTTCGTTTGAGGACGTCGAGGCGCGAGCGAAGGTATCGTTCCCAGACTCTTCCTGGGTGGAGCGACTTAACTGAATATGCATTGAGCCGCATCCGGTATTATTCTCCCTCGGTAAGAGGATTGCTCTCCCGACTTTTATTTCGGGAGACCCATTTTTCCGCGCTTTGCGATTGTAGTGTGTAGTAAATATGGCTTGTGTTTTTACTGATTAATTTTAACCGTGTGCTTTTCCTTTTTAGTTCCTGTCTCCGTCCTCGTACTGCTGGTTTTTCCAATGTCTACTAGGACCCCCCCGTTATTTCTGGATCGCCTCTGCTGTGGATTGTTGAATATTATATTCCTCTTCTGTTTTCCACTGAGACCGTGGGGGCCATATCGGATTAGAGCTTATACATCTTCTGTCTTCTCCAGCAATTTTCCTTGAGTTCCTTTTTCGAGCAACTATTTGAACCACCTTGATCACCCCCTTGGCTTCTCTCTGTTTCCTACTCCTTCACTCCTTACTTGTTATAATCGAAATTGTATTGCTTTGCTTTCAACTCCCCCCACAGAATAGTGGACCAGAGGATGAAGTAGCCCACGTCTGGGCACCTTACCTTCGAAGGAAGTTTTTAGCTATGGCTGGAGCCTTGCGGCCTCCGACAACAGCCCTTACGGGAAAAGCCCCCGCCATCGCGTCTGGTCTATTTTTTCTTCTCCCAACCAGGATTTTCTTAACGCTCGGCACCCCTTTTTTTTCATTACTACACCAGGAGAGGGCTACCGCTCGTTGTACACCCTGACCCCTTCGCTCCCGCGTTCTGGAATGAGAAAAAACCCACGAACCGCCATTACAGGGATGCAGCCCTCACCCCCCGCGTTTTTCCTTGACACATCTGCTTTCTTCCGGTGATCCCTGACTATCCTATCTTACGAGGCTTGCGACCATATGGCTCCTCACCTCCCCCTTTGTTCCTCTCCAGTACGTCTCCTCTGAGGGGTGATTCCTTTCTGCTATTATTCCCAGAGGGCCAGAAAGATGCTTTTAGCCCGTCGCTGACGAAAACGGATCTTCTTTTCTTTCAAAAATACTAAAATTTGAACCACCTGGAACTTCTAGTTTTTTTGGGTTGTTCATCCCCTCCCTTCCCCTGTGATGTCATCTAACCCCCACTTAAGGTGTAGGTCTCATGCTTCCACCCCCCTTTCCTGTCCTCCACTTTTTGTTCCATTATAGACCCATGTCATAGCCGAGATTCTAGCCTTGCCCCCCTCTACTGCCTCTCCCTTTCCAGGTGGGGGTCCCCCCCCTTGGTATGAAACTCGTTCATTTGCACACGGGTCCTGGCCCCTCTTTCCAGCCCCCGCAATCTCCGTTTTCTTTTCGCCATCTTGCAAGAGAGACCTTTAACAAGTTGGTTTCTTTCCAATTTCCCAATGGCTTTGCGATATTTTCTAATCGCAATGAGACCGAATTTCAGTACTTTTCCGTCCTCCCCCCGCTTTCTTGTTGCAGCTCTTAGCTGCGTTCCTCTGTGGTGGGGCGGATAGACGAGTTCTACGCCTTTTTTGGGCCTGCTTTCTCTCCCTTGGCCTTCCGGGCCTCTCGTCGCCCCCCCGTGCGCTACAACGTTCGTTTTTCACTCCCTTCCTGGTCCCCCCCGTCTTTCAGGAAGCGATTTATGGAACAGAAAGTCCAGTTCATTCCTTTCCGCAGTCTCTTTCCCCACTTCATCCCGCCCCTCTCGGATCCTCTCTTTTTGCTTTCAGACCCCCCCCTGCCATAGAAGATAGAAACCACCTGGCCTGTCCCCAAAACGTCCTCTTTTTTTATCAGCACCCTGTTGCCTTCGTGGTCCTTTGATATTCTCTTTTGTCGCTCCACCCTGCTCCATAGAGGAACCTATGAAGAGATGCGCTTTTTAGTTCTTCTTCATTCTTTTAGGCTTCGTTTTCCCTTTCCTGCGTGCACTCCCCGACTCTCTTCCAGATTTCATCGCCCACATCCTTTCCTTTTTTTCCTGATATTTCTTCCCAGTCCGCCACACAGTTTCGGAGTCCTCCTTTGCTTTAAGGAGCCCGCGCGCCAGACGTTTGTTTTTGTTCTTCCCCCTCCCCAGTCTTCTCAGCCCCCTCCTTTCTTTCCCCCATCCCATGCTTTTCTCCATGCGCTATATGACAGCGTTTTCCCTGCTCGCTCTCCCCCATCCCCCCGACGCTTCGTGGACAGGGTGTGGCCCTCCCGCTTTCCCGGGGCGCTGCCAATCTCCTTTTTTCTGCATGCCTTCCCTGTATCCTAACCTTGAAGCTGCTCCGCGGAGGTCTAGCCGGCCCCACCGTCCCCCCCCCCCCCCCCCGATCCCGCGCCCATGGGCCGCGCGTTCACCACTTTTGAATCCCCTTCGACGCTTTTTTCCCCTCCTAGACTCCCAGGTCCACAGCACCATTTTGGATGCTTTTTTTCCCCTTTTTTCCCCCAAAGTCCGATTTTCTGGATTTAGGGGCATCCGTACAAATTTTCCAAATTGAGCTTCAGCGTTCTCCTCCCTAAATCACGGCGTCCCCTTGGAGTGCTATTTCCCTTTTCCCTAAAATCTCCTCACATCCCTTTCTGGTCACCACCAGGTTCTACAACCTCTTGAAGTTTCTTGATCACATTGGTTTGTCCCAAAATGGCCCTCTTTCTCTAGCCCATTCCCCTGCGGCTCTCTTTTTTTTTAGACGTCCCTTCACTCCCCGATAATTTTTTTTTTTTTTTCTGTCTGACCTCGTTTTTAGCTGGGCCCACACGGTGTAGTTTTTTACCCCCTCTTTCTCGTTTTTTTAGTTCTTGTTTAACCCACCCAACCTATGCGCCTGAGTTCCCATCAACCTATGTCTGGCCCCCGCAATAACAAGCCACGGAGCAACCTGTCCCAGAGCGCGCCATTTTGATTTTCCCCCCCTTTCCCCAAATGCCGCTGTCATTGTGATTTTTTTTCCCAGTTTGATGTTCTTCCCCGCCATGGTTCCTTCTCTCGAATCACCTAGGTAATATAGTGGATTTGCCTCTCGAGTCTTTTTTCTTTAGGTCCCATTCAGACACTATCAGGGTCTCAGTCCCAAATTTCCTCCGAAATTTGAAAGTTTTTGAGAATCTCTCTCAGACCTGCTCTCCTAATTTGAATCTTTGGCCTTATACTCGCGTCCCTGTGGTTGTCTCCACTTCTTACGATTTTAAGGATAGTTTTTTTGAGTCCTACCTTCCTGGTCCCCTCCCTTCCTGGATTCTCGAATTTGAACCTAATCATTTTCCCCTTCCTTACGCACGATCAATCTTTAAGTGGACGTTTGATTGTCTGTCTTTTGTATTTTTTTCTCTTCTTTCCTGCCTCGAGTTTGTCCTAGCCTTTTGCCCCACCTTTACTTTTTTTCTTCCGTACCGTTTGAGGGGTTGGCCCTTTCGTCCACCGCGAGGTCTCTTCTTACCCTTTAGCGCTGTACCGAAGGTACCAGTATTCCGCGCTTTTCCTTTTCGGGCTGCGTCTCCTACTGCTACCTTCCTTCTCTCTGCACGATTTGCACACTCGGAGGAAGACCCATAAACCTCTTTTTGACTATCCGTTAAGATCCTTTATCTTTTCTCTTGGACAGCCGCTTATGGTAGCCTTCCCATGGAAAGCCTTTCCCGGGATTCACCCCCTCAGTAAAAGTCACTGTCGTTCTCTTTACTCGGGAGGCCCCCCCCTCTAACCGTACTCCATCAATTCCTTTTCCCGCTACCCCCCACTCCATCCCACGCCATGACCTCTAGATTCCACATGTTATAGCCATTTTCTCCCTTAGTGTATGTTATCCCTCAGCAAGAGGACGTGGTACGGTAATGTCATTCGGGCCTCCTTCTTCTAATAGAAAGTCAAGCGAATATGTTTTTCTTTTTATAGGTGTTGGACCCCCGGGAGAAAGCCTACAAGTATAAGATCCTTCCCACGTGGACCAAGCTCATAGAGAAGTCTTCACAAGCATAAGGGTGTTACAAGATAGTCTCCTTTTTGACATGTGGCTTGTTCCCGAACGAAGGCGTTCTATTTTCCTCCTTCTTGGAGTTTCTCCCCCTTATGAATAGGAAGTAAGTCCTGATATGGTTCTTCGCTATCTACCTCTCTATGAAGTGTATCTGTGTCCCCCCTGTAACCTGTGTCGATTTTTTTTACTGTAAAGACCTGTGAGAACGCCCGGAATTTCCCAGCTCGAGCATCCGATTCTTGCCCACAGCCTTCCCCCAGTACTCCTGACCAAGGTGTCTTCCTCGCCTTCCCATTACCACATTTTCACGCCTTAGCATTCTTTTGCGATGCAACCTTCTTCTCTCTTTTTTTCTGTCCCCGCTATTCTCATTTTTTTTCCTTTCAGTACTTTTTTCGACCCCAAAGAACTTTTCCACAAGTTGTTGTAAGCCCCCTTTTAACTTTGGCGCGGTCTTTTCTCCGCCCGACTTCCTATTTGGTGCCTCGGCTTGTAGCCAGCCATTCATATGATTTCGCTTTGGGCCCCTGCCTTCCTGGGAAAAACCTTTCCATCCGCTCCTGCCCATGTAATGAATGTCTCCCGTCCTTTTTCCACATTATGATTGAGTGGCTTAGTCTTCTCCTAGGTCGAGTTCCCTAATTAATCGGTTGACTTTTCTCGCTTCAAGTGTCCTTTGGTTACCCCAGGTTTCTCCTTTTGACGGCTGAACGTTTCCCCCGCAACTTACAGCAACCCGTGCCTATCATTCTTTCCCCCCAACATCACTGCAATTTCGTGGTTTTTTCCGGAGTTCCCTTTGACCAATAGACCTTCTTGCTATCGAACGTTGCGTGTTTTTTTTCTCTTTCGAAGGCGCGACTACCCGAGACCTTTTCCATCCCACTTTCTCAGAAGGATTTCTGCACAACTGGAGATAAGAAGATTGGATTTCGCTCAGACGGAACCTCCTTGCTTTTTTGCCTAAGTTTCCGAAGTAATGGGCTTGCCGGACTTTTTTTGCCGGTGGGCCTGAATCTTTTAGCATGAGAGGTTTTCTGTGGGAAAGAAAGAAAACCATTGTACCTCAGCTTTCCTTCCGAGAGAACACTTATTCTCTTGTTGGTCTATTGCAGGCCTGTTGTAGTCAAGAATAACTATGATTTCTCAGAAAGCTCTCTTGCTTTTTTCTTTTCCCCTTGGAGCCTAGCTCGATGGCTTACCTTTTAACTTTTTTTCTGATCTTCTCTTATGTTCGGAGAACAGAATAGAAGATTTTCTCCGATAGAACGAACTTTTTCCTATTTTTTGATTTTGTCCGGGCGTCAGATCCTCTTTTCCATACGGCTGTGGTGCAGTTGCACCGACACCCTTCTTGCCCTCCCTGGGCGATTCCCCCCAGACACGTCCCTTTTTGGTCGTTCTGATTGATTTCCCACAAGGTGGTGAGGTGGCAGTGTGCCCAGTCTCTTTTTCTATCTTGGTCCCTTTTAAACGCAGTCTGATGATGACGTTATTGACCATTTTCTCCCCCACCCCCTCTAATCGCTGTTTCACAGCTGTTTCCTTTCTGCTCGGGCGTGAATTCTTCCCAATCCCCCCTTGTAAGATTTTAAGTGAGACTTGTCTGGTTTCCCGAGTGGGAGTTCCTTTGGGCCCTTTACCCTTCTCATTTGGTCACGAAGAGGCAGCAACCATCTTTTACCCCTCTCTTCGTGATGCAGCCCTCTTTTCCTACTTAGTTTTCTGTGAACACAGAGCGATTCATTTTTTTCGGTCAGAACCCGTGTCCCTCAGTCTGCCCCCCGCTACGTAAAGATCCTTCCCTAGCCGTAAAGTCCAGACCCCCCATAGGGTCTGGTTAGAAGTCTTCGACCGGCAATCCCCTTTCTCTATTCTCCTCCTTTCAGGCTCTCCGGGTTAGAGGGTCCCGCATAGAGGTTCATTTCACCAAGAGCTGAAAGCCAGTAGACTCCCTCGTTTCTTCCTGTATTCTCCCCAGATGACGGGACCACTTCGAGCGCCATCAGTTCTTCGAAGCCAGACTCCCAAGCCTGGTGTTGCGTCCCCCGTCAAGTGACCCTTGCCCTGGCGATCCTTTTTTTACCACTCCCCGCTTTTTTTTCTCAACGCTTCCCCTTCTTCGGTTCCTTCCATGGGGGAACCTGATCGAAAGTCCCGAAATCTAGAGCTTGTTTCTTCCCGTTCATATCTTTTATCCTAGAATCACCCAAAGCGAGGTGCAGGTTTCTCCCTTCTGAACTTTGCCCGGGACTCTCCTTTCTTTCGGCGCTTTCTATTCTTCCCCTGATCGGAGTAAGAGTTCCGCTGGACGAGGACGAAGCTCCCCTTTTCGAGGTCGGTGGCCCTCGCGAAACTCCCTCCCCCCTTTCTTAGCCTGACAGTGAAACCTCCACCTTTGCCTTCCCTGCCGACACACTTTTTTTTATCCCCCTTTACCTCCCCTATACGGGCAAAGCATCGTCAACTTTTGCGAAATTGAAGCCCTTGGGCGAGGAAACCGTCTCCCCGTATGATCTTTTGTTTCCCCTCCTCTCTCAACGAAAGGCCCCAAAGCAGACCCCTCTCACCTTCAGGAAGGTTGGAGGCGCCCGTCCCTTTCCCACTCGATTCCCCAGTAGAGATTCTTTAGAGACTATGTAGTACGAACCCTCCCTCCCCTCCGACCCTCATGAGAACACGTAAGGAACAAGTAAGCCCACAACCGCACCCCCTACCCAGATAGTCAGTCTCCTCCTGCTATACTCCGGAACCATTCGTGTCGCTACGAAAGCAAGGCTGAAAGGTTATCCCAACAAGCTTTTTCCCGGTTGATGCTTGCGATTTCACCCCTTGAACCCGAGTAGCCTCAAGGACCTGTTCGAGGGAGAGCTTTTCTTTCACCTTTAGTTTCCCCTTTTCACCCTAATCTTGTTGATCTTCGCAATAGCGTTTTCCTAGCATTCCCTAAAGGTAATGGTAGGCACTTCGCCTGTGTTTTTTCCCCTCGACTCAGCGATGATCCCCTTATAGTCGTGCAAGTGGTGATTTGATAAATTATCGGTCCTTTGAGCTCTCCGGCAGAGGAAGGGACTTTTTAGTGAAAGGATTCTTTTAACATGAAGTGCCGTTTCTGGGATTTTCGGTCCTTACGGCTTGTTCTTCGCTTCGAATTTCTCCACATATAGAGGAGTTAACGAGGGTCAGAAGGCCCCTCTCGCTTTTCTAGGTTTTCGCTGTGGCTTTTTTTCTGTCCTGGATTTCCTCTGATCACGTTGACGGCCCTTTTTGTGGTTCGATGCTGTTCTTTCCTTCCCTACATTCCCCTTTTGTTTTTGGCCGATTAATTCGCGACGCCTCTTCAAATGAACGTTTTTCCGAATAACCAGTTCCCTGGCTTTTTTCCCCCCCTTTAGTGTTAGGATCGTATAGGTACCCAACAGTGATCACCGAGCGATCCGGCACACGCGACCCCTGTCGTTCTATACCCTCGATGACCCGACCCCTGACGAGTAACTTTCATTCCTCCCCCAATGCCTTTTTAAACTTTATGGCACAATATCAGAGTGACCGTGATCCTAAAGAGAAATCCCTGGTTCCACTGTCGCTTTTTATCACATGGCTGAGACTTTAGGACTCCCGGTTTGGCTTTCGAATGGCTAATTCCCCCCATTTGGACGCCTGCGTTTCTCATTGAGAGCTTTGTCCCCTATGTCTCTCGGCTTTGATCGACCTCTTTAACTCCCTAGTTATTTTTGAAGATATACTTATATGAAGGGGGTTTTTGGGTTTTTCTTTCCTTTTACTTTCCCCCTTCCGGTTTTCCTTAATTATGCTGGCTGATCCCCTAGATAGGACGGCGGACGGCGCTCCCGCTTCTTTTTATGTCAGGACTTCCTTGCCTCCGTGCACTTCTTTCCCGGACATCTTTTAAGTTTCTAAGACCCCCTCGGTTAGGGCCGCCCCTAATGGGTAATCGCAGCTCGGGCCGCTTTGACGTGCTTGAATTGTTTGCTGTCTCTTGGTGTTTCTTCCAGGCCTTCCTCGAGAACGGTTGTCTCCCCCTTCGCCGTTTTTTTTCCCTAACAACTGGACCTTTCTTTTTTCTCGCATTCCCTATGTGTCTTTTTCTGATTTGCATCATGACCATTGTAGCGCATGACTCTGTGTGGGCACCGTCTTTGATCGGTGAATACTGATGGCTCCCCCTTATCTTCCCTGACTCCCCAGAGTGCTCCCCCACCTGCCTCACCTTTGTTTTCTTGCCCCCCTGGTCCTTTTCTACGCTCACCCTCAGTTCCTTGTGTCTTCTAGCCTTCTTTTTGGTGCTTCCCTCTGCCAACCCTGTCGGGCGACAGCTGTATAAGCCTTCCGCCCTTTGCCAAAAGCCAACTCCCTTCGCGATTTCCTCTTGTTTGTCCCTAGTCTCTCCTAAGGCCGTGCACTTTCGGCCCTGGTTCCCGCATCCCCGCTTCACTGTCCCCCAACCGCACATAGCCTGACGTAGTTTTAAGTACGACGCTCTTCCAGCTTTTTGACCAATTTCGATATATAGTCTCCATTTTCTAGTAACATTCATGGAGTTTTTTGCGATCCCTTATCTCTTTCTTTGAACACAGACCCCTGGGATGCTTTATTCAGACTTATTGAACGGTTTTATTCATGCCCTCTCGACCCCTGCCAAATTAATCAAGTTTGAAACAGTACCTTGCAACTATGATGTTTGTTTCAGTTCTTGCCTTCTTTTTGCGCTGTTTTCTGTTTACTCCTGCTACTTTGATTTTAGTAGATGTTAAAGTAACCTTCCCTTTGTATCATTCCATTAAGTCTAACCCTCTGTTTGAGTCTTTTCTCCCCGCTAGTCGAAGGTATCACTCCGCACGTCAATATGCGCTCCTGCTACTCTGTCCTAATGAGCCTCCCCAGGAGGGAATTTTTCCCCCCTCCCCCTACGGGATTACAATAGATGGTCCATCGTCTTCGTTGGGCCTCCCTTTTACTATTGACGGATTGATGTATGGTGATTGAACACCGCCGCCTTCATCCCCCTTTCTTACGTTTTACCTCTGCCCGGAACCAATTAGGTACCCCCACATTGGCATCCTCCCGTCATGGGCCGCCTATAGAGGTTTCCAGCCCCTCCCGTGGCTTCTCCCTTCCGCATCCTCCATTTCTTTCCCCATATAAGACCTTGAAGGGACTGGTCAGTTTTCCTCAGCACATGTCTGGGACCCTTTTCATTTTTTTAAGCCCCCCTATCCCAACGGGTCGGAAAGGTAGGGCAAGCCCACCTTGACATATACGTCTTGTTACTTTTAGTCCCAGTTCCTGGCCCTCAATTGCGAGTGGCGCACCACCGGTGCACCTTCCCAGTTTTGCGCTTTCCCCTTGTGATTCCCAGCGCTTATCCAAGGACCGTGTGCTCCATCCCCCGAGCGAGAAGCTGTTTTTTCTCGCAGACCTCCCCCCTGGATTTTTCTTTTTTGTTTATTATAGGGAATTTCCTTCACTTCTTGATTATGTTCCCTTACCGGAGGCCTCGCTCTTGTCCGTCGGTTCGCTTTCGGACCCACCTTTTCCGCACCCCCCTCTTAGCTCCTTTGAACAAGCACCGTCTTTAATCCACAGCAGCCAATTTTATCCGCTTTGCCGGAACCAGACCTCGAGGCCTCCGCTGGTGTCAGACCCCTCCAGGATCTGGGTTCTGGGGTTTGCATCTACGGGTTTTCCTTCGATTCTCCGCAATAGCTTGACATCGACGATTTCCTTTTCTTCCTTCCACGTACCCCTTTCCCCTCCAACCTGTTGTTCGTCATTCTGTTCCCTGTCACCATCAGGATCGCAGTGAGATAGGCTCCCACACCTCCCCCGGCCCTTCCTCCAAAAGATGCCTCTGCTTTGAAGGCGTTTTTCTCCGTCCGCGGCTTATCCGTTTTACCACCGCCCATGCCGTCAAACTTCTGAAAACCCCCCCCCTTATCCCCCTTTCCATTCATTTCGCCCACCCATTTTCAGAAAAGTTCCCGGTGCCTTTCCTTGGTGATCCTTCCGTGCCTTTCCACTTGCTTCAGTCCTGTTTATATTTAGAAGTCTCCCAACGTTAGCCCATCCCTTCGTCTGTTTTTCACAGTAGATAGTGGGGTTTTTTAGCACGCATAACAGTCGCCTGCAGCCCGTTTTTTTCGGACTAGGGCTCTTAAGGACTGAATTCTCTCGCAATCCTCGTTTTTCCCTTCCCCGCGATGGACCCCATCTTTCCAGTCCCTTCTGTGTTTCTCCTTTTTTCCTGGTTCTTCTTTTTTTTTTTCTCCATGCCCTTTTCGTCATATTCCTCTTTCCTCCAGTACGCCACTTTTTCAATCAGAATCGGTCAACTATTCTGCTTTCTTTCAGACGGCTCCTCTTGAGCCGCTTTTCGCCTTAAACCCCCCTTGAGAGGCCTTTGTCAGTTGCGTCGTCTATAAGATTCCCTTTTCCCCACGGCCCGTTTTCTTTTATCCAAGAACCCCCCAAACCTTTTTTTTTAACGTCTCCCCCTCCCGAGTTCTCCTTTTTGCGGGCTTTTTCACACAGATGGTGGCGGCTTCCAGCGGTTCGTTTTCTCCGTCCCACTCTGATGCGACGGCGAAAGTCCTTCCCCCGATTGTAAGATGGTGCCTTTTTTAACCCTCCTTTCTCATCCCCCTTTTTTTTATTGGCTTGCTGTTATGAGGCCCCCTTTACAGTTACGTTCGCATTTTCTTTGCCCCTCCCATGCGGTCGTGACAACGCCATTGACGGCTAGTTGGTCCCCCCTGACTTTTCTGATTTTGAGTCTTCCCCTAAAGGGGTGGGATTGTTCTGACTTGCCTCTGATTGAGCGGTCTGACCCCCTCTTGGATGTTACACACTCTCTTTTCATTTACTCATGAGTTTTTTGCGAGCTTTTCCCCCCCCGCCCCACTCCCTTCTCCCTTTCCTTTTCCCCCCCTAACACTTTTTATGGACAGTCACCCCCCCGTCAGACGATCTGAAGTTAAGTGGAAAAACTAGCCGTTCCTTCTCGTTGTCACCTTGAGCCCCTCATGAGCTGATACTTCCCCCCCCGGGTGTCCTTTTTCCATCACACTTTCGTTCCGAGTAGGGGTGAGTCTTCTTCTTGTTATAGGGCGCCATAGTACCCCCACTGAATTTCGAGTCTTCGGATTTTTTCCCCCGCTTCCGACTTGGTGACCCCAGTGTTCCAGATCTGCCAACTTTCCACCGACTTTTTAGCCCGCACTCTTCCTTCTTCTCAGCTCCCTATTTTTTTCTTAGCCTTTTCGGTTTTTCTTAAAACGGATAGGATTCGCCTTCATTTCCCCAAACTCCCCAATTTTTGTTGTTCTTCCGATCCCCTCTCTATTCGATTCTCCTTGTCTCCCTCCCGCCCAATTCTGTTTCCCTTTCAGAGCTTTTTCGTTCAAGAGGAAAAATTTTCTATTTTTTGCAGCGCGCAAGATTTTTTCAAAAGTATTTTCCCCCGTCCAACTTTTCCGGTCTTTGGTTTTTCGATGTTCCCTTTCTGAATTCGCCGGGCAAATGTCCTGTTTACTAATGGAGGTCGCGTCCGCGCGTTCAGCTGGCGGATGCGTTCCTTTCCCTAGCGCTTCACCCACTATCTCCTTTTTACCCTTTTTTATGGCTTCGTTTTCTTCCCCAAATTTTCTTCCTCCGGCCTTAGACCAGAACTGGGCAGGGTCTGGCGTTGAAACGATCTACTTTCCAGCGATCATTAACCCGTTTTGGACAAGTTCATTTATGACATTTTCCCCCTCCGTTTTTTCCCGTTCACCTTTTTCTGGGTAAATTCTCCGTTTAGTGCCGCCCGAATGCTCCCGCCCTTCCTCAGACTCTTCAATTCTTCTTGTAAGGGATGCAGTTTACATTCCCCTCTTTACGTCAAGTTTTTGACCCCCCCCCCGTCCCAAACGGTTTATGTCATCCCCACAATTATGAAGTGGGACCGCTCGCCCCAGGGTTTTTCCCCACACGTCTTATCTTTGTGGCTATTTTGCTTACCTTCTGGAGATGGTTCCTCCAAGTTTTTGCTGACGGTCGTCGACCCGCTGCCCGGAGGAAGTCCTCCCTTCTGAGTTCAACATCTTCCCTTAAATGGAGATGATCACTCTTTCTTCCGGTCTCTGTCCCCCCCAACTGTCCCCTTGTGGATTACAATCGTAAGAAATTTGAGCCTCCCGGACTGGGTCCAGATCTCTCTCGGGAGTGCCGTTTCCCAGATTGCCCGTCCTTCTTCCCCCATGATTGCTCCTTTCCTCGATTTCACCAGCTCTTCTTTTTATTGATCCACACTGGTCCCGTTAGAGGATTGACGGGAGCTTGGCGGTCTGAACCCCACCCCTTTGGCTTTACGCCACCCGAAAATTTGTCCTGAAGGCGTGCACGCCCACGGGCCTCGGGCTTCCTCTTTCTCTCTTAGTCCTTCCGTAGATCGTCCATGGGGTCTTCCCAGATGTGGACACCTTTCCATCTCTTTTCCCTGACCCCGTCCTCTTCCTCGAAAGTTTTTTTTCTGACCGTCCCGTCCCGGCATGATGCTTTTCACGTTTCCCCTTTTGCTACTTTTTCTGCCTTTTGCGAGGTGACCCCCTGCCGATACGCGGGCTCCCTGGTCTTTTTGATTTTGTTTTCCTTGGGACGAATTTTCTTTTACTTCCTTACGTTTTCCTTTTCCCCTGCACCTTACAGCAATAAGGCACTTCTCCTTGTGGACAAACCTCGTTTCCTTCCATCTATTTTTTTTTCAATTTTCCGCTTCTTCAACCCCAGCTCCTGCCCTTTAGGAGATTCTCCCCTGGCGTCGCTTCTTGTCTCTTTTCTTTTCCCGAATCCCTGCGCGAGTTTCATTCTCCTAGTTTCCTCTGGTTTAATGGCCCCGGTGTAGTAGAAGAAGAGACGTCATTTTGGAGGCGAACTTAGCCCAAAGAGATTTTAGCTTTTCCTCCCATCGGAATCGTCAGAATAACAAGTTGTGGAAATTCGTCTGTACCTTCCCTAGAGTTTTTCTTTTCCTTTTGTCGATGTGGTGTCTCGTTCCCCAACAACGGTCGACTAGCTTCTCTATCATGCTACCGGTCGTGGCCTCCTTAAGGGTTCTTCCCTCTTTGAGTTTCAACGCCTCCTTTTCCCCGAAATTTTTTGACCTCCCGCTAGTCTTGCAGATCGTTCGAGGACACCCTATCGGAGTCTATCAAATTCCTTTCCTTCTTTTCCTTTACCCTTCTTAACGTCTCCGGGTCGATCCCTATCACAGACTGGCACTCCTTTTAAGTCACCTTCTTCTACGCCATAGCCCCACGTTCATGGCTAGTTGATTTTTTTTTGGCGTCGTCTCGATCCTGTCGAAGACACAGGCGTCTTTTGCCGTAAAGTGCCCCTAAAGCGCACCGTTTTATTGCCTAACGACTTGCGGGTGTTGTAACGGTTTCAACCAACCCCCCCCCCTAAAACCCCCCCCCCCCACCCCAAAACAGGGCGAATGGTCTTTCCCTAGCAAAGATTTCCCCGTATTGACCGCTTTACCTGAACTCATGGTACCTTTTTCGAAGATGCCCCGATTGAGAAATTTTACCCAGCTCTTTTCTTTTCTCTCCTTCACCCTGTAATCTCCCCAAGACTTTCGCACAAAGCCACCCCGCCCAAACTTTTCCCCTTTCCGAAGTCGAAGGGTTTTGGCCTCTTTGTTGGAACAGGAGTCCCTTCTCGGCCCCTGTTTCTCTGGATGTAATTGTGCCCCCGCGACCCGCCCTAACCCTTTCCCTTTCTCCCCTCCCTTTCTTCCTTGTGTCGATTTTTTCATAGGCCCACTGAGCGAAGCCATTTTGGCCCTCCCCAAGGTTTTCTGTCCCTGGCTTTTTTCGCCTCCTTTTTTTAAACTTGCCTCACGCGTGCCAGTTCTCCTGACTGTGAAGAAGTGACCATCCACCCGTTCAGCTCCCCTCTTCTTGGCCTCGCCCCGATTAGTATTCAGACGACGGTCTTCATTTTTCCCCCTCCACTTTTCCGGACCCCCTTTGCCTTCAAAACAACATCTCCTCCCGTCCTACAGTATCAGTAGATTCCCCTCCAACGTCTTCCTTTTCCTGATTTCCGCCTCCCTCATCTTTGGCTCCCCTTATTGAGAAAGGATCTCTATCACGATTTTGGAGGCACCGCCCCTTTGCTTTTTCCCGGCACCCCCACAATACCTTCCCTTTCCGAATCAGGCAGGTAAGTTTTATTTTAGATAGCGTCCCTTTCTGATTTTGCTCCCCGTGCTCCAGTTTCTCCCAGGCTTCGAGGAACTTCTTCCAGCACCGCTGAATATTTTCTCCATTTTGGGTTTGCCTTTATAACAGTGTTCAAAGAGTACCGACCGTCTAGTCTCCTCTCCTCAGTCTCTCTCCTTTTCAGACTTCCCCTAAGAGTTCGGAGTTACCTTTTCCCAGAGGCATTTTAGCTATTTGTGGACCTCCAAGTAGACCCCAACTCCACCAGAGAGAGAAATCCTGCCTACAAGCCCTTGAATCTCCCTTCTGCCGAAAGATTTTTTGATCCCGGTTTACGACCCCGGCTGAGCCACCACGTTTCTTTCCCACGCAGAGATACGACCATCTTACCTTTTTGTGCCCAAGCCACACGCTCTTCAAACTTTTCCCCCTAATTCGAGGTGCCTTCTAGTCGTCGTCGCTCCTCCCGCAAGAAGGCTCGATTCGAGACGAGCTGCTAAGAACCTTTTCCGTCTTCTTCCCCTGACTTTTTTCCCCGCCGAAACTACTATAAGGACTCTCCGAACGTTCTCTTTACCCCTCCCCAACCTTATCGTCTCTCTTCTTCTTAAGCCGCTTCCCCTGTTTAGCCCCCTTCAGATCTTCGATCCTTAGGGTTAGCGCGTACATCCCAAAATGCTGCCACCCCAATTAGCACGCACCTTTCTTTCGGATCTCTTCAATTTTCGATTCCCCCCATCCTAGCACTAAGGGGGGTTTTTTTTTTTCGATCTAGTTTCCCTTTTTTCTTAAATTACTACTCTCTCCTCATAGTCCCTCTTTCCCGTATAATAGTTGTCCCAGTGCTGCGGTCCCTCTTAATCTCTAACTCTTTTGAATTCCTAGCCTTCTGAGTGTCTAGCCTTTTCTCGTCCTTTTCCTCATTTCGGGGTCTTCTCTCCTTCTCTTAACCTGATCTTTTCCGCGGTCGGGGGTATTTCTTTCCCCTTGGCTCCTGCGTATCCGGGGGTTTCATAACCTTTTTTCAACTCGGGGCGACGTCTTCGCGGCGGCCCGGGAACCTTAATTCCTTCTTCTCGGTTCCCCCTTTTTTTCCTGCGTTCTTCGTGTTTTCTTTCACCGACGGAAGAGTCTAATTTACCGGTTTCCCGTTTTTGGTGTTCCCTGAAAGTTTTTGTCGCTTCGTCCTCTCTTTCCCCCGTTTTTCCCCGATCCCTCATCTTTTCCAGAGGTCTCCATGCCGTGTGGGAGCATTACGTCCAGTTTCTTTCATGGGCCGTCTTGTCTTTTCCTGTCCCTTTTTTCTTTTCGGCTTTCATCTCCCGAGACTGTCGGCATGGCACTCTCTAGTGGAAAACGCCTCTTTTTTCGTAGAAGTCTCTCTACTCTCTTTTTTTTTTTTCTTCCCGTCATACCTTTCTTTAAAGTTCATACTTGTAAGGAAAATTCAACTTTCTCGTTCTTTCCCCCAATGTGCGGAAACCCGTCCCTCGATTTCCCCTTTCCCGCCCACGAGATCCCAGGTTCTTATTAGGAAACTGATCAGATCCTTTCAGGGAAGTGACTTAACCCTTTCCCCGGCCTTTTTTTTTTTCTGATTCCCCTGGGTGGGGCCCCCCACAAAAGTTAGTGGCCGCCCCGCGCTTTGAGTCCTTCCTTCTGCCTCCGTGTTTTTTCTTTTTCTTGAGACCCCCTCGTTATGGACGATTCTAGACAATTTGAGGTGCGGATCTGACTCCCCCTCTTTCCCTTCCTGCTCCTGAACTTCTTTACGGTCGGCCCGATAGGAAGGCTTGTCAAGGTCCAGCTAACGCCGGATCTTTTTTTTTTTTTCCTTCTTCCGCCACTTTCCTTGAAAGGCTTGTCGTGACAAGAAGAGCAGCCTTAGGCCTTCCCGACCCTCCCTTCTTCGGTCTCCCTCCAACTTCTCGTTTTTCTTTCTCCCCTCCGAAGCTCACGACCGTAGTCGAGTCGTCCCGCTTCCTTTGATTTCCTTCCCTTCTGTTTCCCCCAATTTGACCCAACCCCCATAGTAACCAGTGTCCGTTCTGCGATTCGCCTTTTGAAACTTTATGTTCTTCTCGCGATTTGGCTTTTCTTATGGACCATGTCTTTTGAGCCCCCTGAGCGTATAGAGTATGAATTCACTCTGCGGAATCGGAAACCGTCTCCTGGTTTTTTTCCCCCTGACTTTCTCCCTTTTCCACCCCTCTTCGGTTTACCCCATTCAACTCTTGTGCTTTCTCCCTCCTCTCCCCCCCCAACCTTGCTCCAGCTCACCCTCCCCCTCCCGTTTTAATTTTCTGTTCCCCGGCTTTTTGCGCTTCGCTTCAACCCAACCTACCCGACTTTGGTCTTGCGACAGCTGATTCCTCAGCGACGCCCCCCCCCCCCCCCGACAATTCCCCTCCCTGATCGACTTCTGTTATCTAGAAGGGCTGCCTTTTTCTCCGGAATTTTGCCGCTTTTGTAACTCAACTCCCCCCCCCTGTAAAGCCGCCTTTCATTTGGTCCCCCTAAGAAGCGCTTTCCCTGAACATTAATGATTCCTTCTACTCGGACCTCTACTTTCTTCACGGTATACCCCCCTTTGAGTCCCTTTTTCAAAAGCCCCCCCAGAACTTCCCCTCTGGAACAGGTTATGTTCGTGAAGATACCCTATCCCTTTGCTGGGCCCAATCCTTTCCCCCTCTTTTCACTTGTTTTGAGCAGAAAGTCCCCCCCTCCTGAACCACTTGATGAGTGTCCTCCGAAGGCGTCCTTTATTCTCTCCCTCTCCTTTTCTTTTTCTCTTTCCGTCCGAATTTGCGAGCCACGCCCTTGTTCCGTTTTCTCCCGCCTGCCTGGATCTCTTCCCCACGTTTTTTTCCCCCTTTTTCGTTTTATTCTCCTCGCGCAGAAAGGATTTTCTATCGAGCCTTTTTCAGCTCCCTCAACTCTCTCTGACCCTCCCCTTTCCTTGACTTTCCATACCACCCCACTCCTGACTCCGTTATTTTGGTCCTCCTTCTTTTTCTTCTTCTTCTTTTTCCTTTTTCTCCCAGGTTTCCTGACCACCGTAAGGATAGGTCATCATGCTTCTAAAACCTTTTTCCCCAATTTTTTTTTTAGTGTCCCTTTTCGCCGTTTTTTTTTTCCTTTCCCAGAAAAGGGTTTTTTATAGAAACCCACCTCCCGGAATGCTGTTCTCTTCCTCCAAAGCTTTCCCGCCGTGTTCAGAGAATGTACCATTAGGTTCTCCCCGGCCCCTTTTTACCCGCAAGCCTGGTCGTGCCAGGGCCGCCATATAAGGACTGTTCGTCTCCTCCGCGATGCACTGCGTTTCCTTGACCTTCCTGCACCTCCCTTGGGTAGAGTGGCGTTTCCACCCTGTTGAAAATGAAGTCCGCCTTGTTCCGCCCAGCCAGCCCTCTCAGCCGAGAGTCGCCAGAACGTGTTTTTCCCAAAGATTACTCTGGGGAATATTCCAATCTCCCTTTTCAAGGTTTGTTTTTGTTCCTCGGGCAGGATTCTGCGCCTTGATCGGTGCGCACCCTCCCCGAGGATTCTGGGGAACATGCCCGGCTCCCCTTTAACTCTTTTTTTTTAGTGACTTTGACCGGGCACACCGCCCCGCCGTTTTTTGGGGTTGTGGGCCGACACATTCAGTCTTCTTTCTCTGGCCCCCCTTCCTTTCTCTTGTAACTCGGAGAGGGCAACCGTAATCCCCCCGCCGGCCGGCTGCCTTTCCTATGACGTTCTTTTTTCCCCTCCCTCTCACACAACATGGAAATCGACGCTGGCAACCCCGTCGCAGAGCGGTGCCCAGTCATACTCTCCATCTCTCCCCTAGGCGGCCGTCCTTGTTTTTATGGATGGGCAACAGAAGTCCTGTAGACTGGCCCTTTTCCTTTCTCCACACCGACTTTACGTTAAACAGATTCCGACTGCTCTGGCGCGTTTTCCCTTTTGTTTTCCTCTTCTTTCTCTTACCTCACGCTCTCAACGTACGCTACCCGTCAGATGGCAAGGCGGTTAGGCGTCCCAGTCGTCATCGCAACCTTTTTGTCCGCACGGTGAACGTGATACGTTTATTCGAGCGTGCTTTTCCCCCACCTTCTTTCCCTTCACAGGAGTACGCCCTTCGGCGGTGTTATATTGAAGAAGGAGCCAAAGCGCGCAGAAGTAGTTCTTTTTCCGTAGCTCTTGGGGTCTATTTTTACCCTTCTCTTTTTGACTCTCTCTTCCTCCCGCAAGGAGGATGATTCTTGCTACTGACAAGGCGGCTTTCCCCTTCGAGGGACAATCGACCGTCCACAATAGAGATTCCAAATCTCTCCTGGACCTCCCTGTGGTCTCAGACGCCTGTGCTGATGCTTTTTCTGCCCACTCTGTCTGTTACCTGATCTGACACATTCCTTCCCAACTCCTTCAAGATGTTCGTTTGCGCGACAGGCCCTATTTAGTAAGCTCTTTTGGGTCGCGTTCCCACATTTTTCACCCCCTTCCCCCCCGGCCCAGTTCCCTCCGTTCCCCCCTTTTACAAGCCCAACATTGTCGAACGTTTTTTTTGAGAAGCTTCCGTCGCATCCCATTCAAGACGTAGACCGCTTCCCCTTGTTCTTTTTGGAATTTTTCGACACACTGGTTCCCCCTTTTTATTTTTTTCTTCCAGAGTTTCGGGTCGACGTTAACCCCTCAGGATGCTGACCTTCTCCTTCCTTTTTTATTTGTCTCTGCCCCTTTCCTCCCCCTTTGCCTCCCTCGCTGGTACCAGTGGGCGGTGATGATGCTCCCACTTCTAGTTAGACTTCTTGCCCTCCCCCTTTGGTTCACACTCTTCCCTTCGGCTAGCCCCCCCTTGCTCTTCCTCCTCCGGTGGTGATTGACTTACCCTACGTTAAAAGAAAAGATACAGGTTTTATGATGCTGAAGAGGAGACTCTTCGCCGGGCTAGCGTTGTAGGGTTTCCCTTAATTTCCCTTTTTCCTCTTTTCTTGGGTTTTTTCTATTCCTGTTTCCCCCCAGATGTTTGTAAGCGGGACTCCGTCTACGGTCTGCATAAATACCCACATCCTTGCCCCTTTTGGACTTTTACTCCCCAATCCCCCCCCTCCCTTCTTCAACCCTTTTACTCTAAGGGCTTTTCCATTCAGTAATAACCCTGGACCAAGGGGGGCGTTGTTTGTTGTGTAAAAAAGAATGACTCATCAGACTTTCCTATACAGGATTTTTTTCCCCAAATTTCTTTTTTAAGACCCTCCCCTGTGTACTATCCGGAGGTGAAGGAGGTCTTTTCTGAAGGGAGCCATCAAAATCTTTCACTTAGTTTTCTCTCTATTCCATCTTGTTGTCTTCGATCAGAAACAGCCGTGTGAGCAAAGTGTGTCGTCTGCTGCCCCCCTCCCGCCGTAATCTTCCTCAATATCTCTTCCAGAGCTCAAACCAGAGCGTTGTCGCAATGTTGGCTGTCTTCAAGGTCCCTGATTGCAGTGGAGTCGACTTTCCCCCATTATTTTTTCTTTTTAGCCTCGCGCAAAAGCTGGTGCGCGAGGCTGACTAGGTTCCTTTTTGTATCGACCCCCTTTTACCGCGTCGCTCTATGGATTTTCTCATACGTTTTTTCTTTTTCATGCCGAAGATGCACTTCGAGTTGTTATGAAGCGCGCCGTTGGTTAAACACGTTAGGTCCCGTAGCAAACAGTCTTCCCGCCGGCTTTATTGGTTTCTCGGTCACCCCTCTCTTGAGAGTTTCTAAGGAATATATCGTTCAGCAGACGAATGGCTTCCTTCCTGCGAGTGTCTCTGGAGTTTCTTTTCTACTGAGCTTTCCCCCCCCTAATTTTTTTCCCCTCTTAGTTTTTCCCTTAAGGAAAACCCCCCCTTGCTGGGTCTCCGGAAGATCGAGAAAGGTGGAAGTTTCTTTTAGGAAGAACCTCTTGATCCCCAGTGCTCCCTTCCCTCCCCCGTTCCCTTTCATTCTTCTCATCCTGGCGGTTCTAGTACCGTTCTGAAGAAGGCGTTCGGGCTACCCTCAGTGGGGTAAGCCCCTCCGACTTCTTCCCCACGCGCCCTTTTCTCAATTTCGAGGGTGTGGCCCAGAGAAGGCCTATTTCTCACTGTCACGCTCCTCTGTCACCCTTTGAATGGCAGTTTTTCAATACAAATCGCTTGAGGCCGGTTTTTAACGCTCTGCCCGGGGGTTGCCCCCTATTTCTCCTTCTGGTGGTCTCTCTTTCTTTTTTCTCTTCCCAAAAACGACGATGGCAAAACTCAAGGAACACCCCAGTTTTAAACCTCGGCCCCTTTTTTTTCCGTGAGAAAGGTTTTTTGAAAGAACGGCTGAAGTAAGAACATGTGCTCGTTTCAATTCTAAGATGCCCCCTTCTTGTTTTGTCGCATTTCTTGTTACTCCCCTGCCCCCCCAAAATGTTGCAAATTGGCTTGACGAGATCTTCCGAAATGTGAGTCCCCAAGGCGTCCCTCTCTATGCCCGACGTTTCCGGCCCAGAACCAGTTCCGTCAGGAGCAATTTTTTGTGTTTTTTTTTTGTTGTTTTTCCCGTTTAATCCTCCCCAATACCCTACCCTACGCCCCTTGCTCGTTTTCTGCCAAACATTTTCCGCTTCTGGTGGATGCTCACCCAGGTAGGGGTGTCACGTTAGCTTGTCGTTCCTATGTGTGCTTCGTGCCCTTTTACAACCTCCTTGGCACCTTGTTTGTAGCAAATCCACAAATTGGTCGTTGCCCCAGTGCCCTCAATGCCGCTTCTTTTTGACTTTTTGTTTCTCCCCAGTAGGATTGGTCCCCTGGGGCGGCAGAACAGTGTCCGAAAAAAGTGGGCCCCGTGATCCATGTTTTCCCCTCCCTTTTCCCTCTGGACCCCCTTCCTGGGTTATAGCTCTATTCGCGAGATGCGCTATGCCTCTGGATTTTCCCCCCCCCCCCCCCCCCCCCGGGGCTGCCTGCGGCCCTTTCCTTCTCCACTTGTTGACCTAAGGGTCTTTTAGCATTTATTACGAAATCTTCCCCTTTGTGCTCCCCTTTTCTTGCCGTCCCTCCTTTCCGTTAAGGATGTCGGCCAAACCCCCTCCAATACCCTCTTTTATCTTTGGAGGTTCTTCTAGACTGGACTCGGATTACAACATCAGAGGTTCTCTTCGACCGTTGAGTCGCACTGCTGTCTCCTTTCTACCTTCTTTGAAGCAGAGACGACGCTACAGGTTACAACTCGAGGACGTCCGACGCTTCTTCAACTTCGTTGCTCCGACTTCCCCCCTGATCGCAAGAAGAACAAAATGGTCCCGCGTTTTCAGCCATACGGACCCTAGTTCCTCCCTTTCGTTTTTATGCTGGCTTTTTTGAGGCAAACAACTTAGTTTTCGGCTGCTTTTTTTTTTTTTTTTCCTACACGGTCGCGATCTGGCTCGACCCGCTCCCTTTTTGGCTTCACCTCCCCCTTTTTTCCCTTTTGAGCTTTTGCCGCTTTTCTTAGGAACCTCACTTTTATGCCCTGGTGCGCTCGTCGACCACGATCAGTGTCGAGTCTTCTTCTTCTTAGCTTCCAATCTCTCCCTTCGTAGCGTGTCCCAGTTTTTATTGGTTTTCGACTGCTTCCAGATAAAGATCCCGGGCACGCCTGACAGTCAAAGCCCTTAGATCACTTCCGCACGCATTTTCCTTTGGAGTGTGGTGGGGGGTTTGGGGATTTGGATTTTTCTCCAACTGATCCCCCAGCCGAAACAGGGTTAGGTTGGGTCTTACGTCACTTTGACCCGCACACCAGCTCCCCGAACCCCTTTACCCCCCGAACACCGAATTCCAGTCTTCGTTGTGAGCGTAGGCCAGGTGAACACATCGGCAGTCCCGGTTTGTTCATTTTTCAGGTAACGTTTCCCAAGATATGTTTTCCGCGCGTTTTAAATCATTTATTTTTGCAGAAGATGCCCAGCTTCTCAAATTAAACCTTCCGCTCGGTGCCCCACATCCTTTTTCTCGCGCCCGTGTGCAGTCTTCCAGGATCCCCCTCCTCCCAATCACATCATTTTCGACCTGCGAAGGCGAAGCCATTGATGGTCCGCGTGGGATTGTAAGAACGGCAGTTATGTCAACATAGTTCCTTCTTCTGGTTTACCAACCGCCCGCAACGTATTTCTCTGCAGACAGACCTTTCAAGAAAGTCATTGACTTCATCGGCTACGCGCTCTGACTCCCTTTTATTTTTTGCGACTTACGTGGTCTTTAATAGGATTTCCACCGGAGTCGTGTAAGAAGAGTGTCTTTTCCGAATGACTGGAGGAGCCGTCCAGCACGTAAAGGATCAAAGCTGATTCTCCTCAATCCTCCTTCTGACTTCCCTTTCCAGGCATTCCTCCTCCTCAGGTCGCGTTGGGCCATAGCGCATTGCACCCGACGAACGGCCGCAAATAAGAGATAGGCCCCTATTACAGTGTAGGGTCAATCTTTCCTCTGACTCACATGAACGCTGTCAGAGCGGCCGGAGCCTGTAGCTCTAAACCGCGCTTCGGATTGCCAAGAAACTTGAAAGCCAGGCGAGCCTGAACCATAACCTTGCTGAATCTATCCACTCTCAAGGTTCCTTTTTTCTAGCCTCTGATTGATCTAAGTGGACGACCCCCCCAGGAGATGATAGGTGAGTCTCCTGGGGGTTCCCTGGATCTCTCGGAACTTTTTTTTTCCCTCACCCCGGACCGGGTAGACAACCTCGCAGGGGAGAAGGTCTAGTAAAGTAGGTCCGTGAAATAGAGGTCTCGATCATGAGGCGGTTTCTGCGGCGCGCTTCCTGAAGGAAAACCTTTTGTTTTTTTGTTTTTTTTGGATTTGTTTGTTTGTTCCTGCGTTCCAGTTACGCGAGGGGGCCTATGCGGACCCCCCCCCCCCCCCCAGCTAGGTGATCTCCTTTTCTCCCTTTGGGACCATAACCAACGAACACATAACCTTTCCAGCGAGGAGCCTGACCACCTCACGTCAACCTCTCATTCTGAACGCGCGGCCAGCTCTTTTGATGATAGCGGAAAAGCCCTTGCCCCGGTTGTTTCGTCTTGACGACCAGCGCGAGCTCCCCCTTTACCCTCCCCCCCCCCTTGCTTTCTCTTTTTTCCCCCACCACCCTGACAGCCCCCCTCGAACCGAGAAAATGCTTCAGGAGGGACGGCGGCTCTCCGACCGTCGTCGCCTCCTTCTACCTCCGTCTTCTGCAGACCCTTTTTTTCTCACCGATGCCTGAGTCCCAGAAGGGAAATCATAATACAACGTCCGCAAACGGCACGCTAGACGCCGGGCTGATCCCCTTCCCCCTTCACGCCTCCGTTTCCCCTTCCGCTTCTCCGCACTGGCTCCAGCCAGAAGAAGGTAGATCAACACGTCCCTGAAGATGTCCCTTGGATAGCCGCTCTTCGAGCAGATGGGCATCACCTCCCCACGAGTATCCTACAAGGAACGTCCGGAGGAGATGGACTAGTAGACCTTGTCTTTCTCCTTCCCCCCTCTATCCCTGTGTTGTTTGAGACTGTGTTTTTCAAATCGACCTTGCACTAGTGATCCCCTTCCAATAGTACCGTCCTTTGGTATTCGGTTTTTGAAAGTTTTTTTTGACCCCTCCGTTTAATGGAGGAGCATATCACTTGGAAAGAGTAGGGCACGTTGTCTACCTCTCCTCTTCTTTCCTAGTTCTTTAGAGCGTTAGGGAAGGACGGGGCCGTGGATAGGCGACCGGTCCTTCCGCTACATGATAGTGCCTCGGTCGTTTGAGTTCTTTTAGGGGCCTGGTCATCTTTTTCACATTCGTCTTCCCTCATGATCGCCTGAGGGCGCCGGAAGACAGAAGGCTCGGACGCCGGCACCTCCTCATGAAGCTGTTATTTTTTTCGCCGGTGTCTTCAGTTCTCCTTATCTGGGATAGGCACCGCCGGAAGCTGTTCCTCATCGAGGTGAATACTTGGTGGAGCCCCCCAATGCTGGTCGTAAATTTTCATAAAAGGGGCACTATTTTCCCCGATCTCTATGGACTTTCTTGCCCTTTCGCTTCCTTGTCAAGGGCGTGCATGGCCGAGTGATAGACGCTTGTACCCTGGCGTTCTTTGGTACTGTCCCCGACCCCTATGACCTTTTCTTGTGTCCTCGGACCTAGATTGACCGTGAGGACCCGAAGACAGATTCGCCCGTTAGTGCATCTACGCCCGGTAGCAGCTGCCTTCGAATAGGGCAAAGTTCTCCAGGTAAGCCCCCCTGCTCCCCTCCTTTTGATGGTATACCGCTTCCGGTGCTGGCAAGCCTCCCCCGCTACTCATTTCCCCTTTGCACTTCCCCCTTTTCACGCTCTTAAATGTAGATAGATCATCGTCCGGAGAGATCCCCAACTTCCCCCCTCCGGCGTCCCCTGCTTCTTACTGGTAGGTTGTTCGAATGGGAGCAAGTTCCGTTAGTGGCACTCCCGAAAAGAGGTGGATCATTTCCCCCTCCCTTCTTCCTGATGTTTGACTCTTCCCTCCACTTTCCGGTTTTTCATTTTCTTATCAAAGATATACTGTACCGTTTCTGTTTCAGATATAAGTCATTTGAGAAGGTCGATTATGGTTGGAATGCCTCCTGCGCACCCTAACCCGGCTTCCTCAGTGTTTCACAGGTCTGAAGTGGTAGGAGCCCTCCTCTCGATCTTTTTTTGAGGCGCTTTTCTCTGGAGAGGCAGATGGTCACTGTGAGAGGTTTTGCTTTATGGGAACGGAGCAAGGAAGGCGTTGGATTTCACGCTTTACCCTCCTCCTCTTGTCGGTCCCCAAGCACATCATTCCACGTCCAGAACTTGTCGGGCGCCTCATAAAAATGGCTACTCGAGTGCCTTCTGCCGCCCGCTTTCTTTTTTAATGCCTCTGGATTGACTCACGATGTTGCGGTCGGTGTCCGAGTAATCCTCGTCTCGATACCCTTTCTGCATTCTCCCTTATGCACTCACAATTTCCCACGGTCTTCGAATTTTCCAATATTGCGGACAAAGTTGCTGTTTTCTCCCGATTCGCGCCTTGTCGGAGTGAATCCCATTCCATGCGCTCGTTTCTTTTTAACCGAGCGGATATAGAGGTGAATTTGCTCCAGTGGGCCTTCTTTAGCAATTACGATTTTTCCCCTTCGGACCTCACTTTTCTGTTCCTCCTACTCAGAGCAGGGGGAGCTTTTCTTAATGACAACCCCATGCAAAAACTTGTGAGGCGCCCCCCGATATTTTTTTACAGTGCCCCCGATCAACCCCAACGCGTTTTGAGTTAATCGACCGTCGGTCTCTGTGGGTACCCTTGACTTCCGCACCCCCCCAAAAGCAGCCTGGGCGTGGCAAGATTCCCCTGCCTTGAGCAATTTTGGCCACAATCCACGCCATATCATGAGAGATCTATTCTTTGTGCTTTCTTGGAGTGCGTGATCGGGTGTTTGTTCCCCCGGTCGGTATTTCCTCCTCCTTCGACCCCCAACCCGATTCGGGCCAAAGGTCCCCATCGCGAGCGAGTACTTTGACGCGCCCGCCGAGTCCTCGGCCCCTCTCTTCCTGACTGATCTTGTCACCTGGCTTCCATCCTCAGTGAATGCGGTACTGACAACCCCTTTCTCGGGCCGAATTCTCGCTCGGCTTGCTTCGTCCTTTTACTCCCACCTTGTCTCTATCCGCTAGCGCCCCCTTTGTGACCCTTGAACCAACAACACGAACGCGCCTTGCACTCTTGTTCCTCTGCAAGACACATTTCCCGTACTTCCCCCGATTCTGAGGTACGACCGGCGCCCTGCCCTCCCTCTTTCTTGCGCGACTCAGCTTTTCCAGTCGATTGAGCTCCCGCCGTTCTCAGCGCCAGTACGTCCTGCCCGGGTGGGTACCAGTGAGCTTTTTTTCTACTGCCCGCAGGTATTCGATTTCGGCAGACCTCTTCTTTCCGGTCGGCAGCTCCGACCCTTGCTCTTTTGATCTATCCAGGATCCATTGAACTCCTCCACGGGCCTCCCCCTCTTTGCCGTCGCGTGAGTTTTTGGTCCGAACCTGATAGGCCGGCATTTCCGTACGGTGCGGTGCCAAAGGCCCCACCTTCATCCACCCCCCTTAAGGATGTATTTATCATTTCCTGCCACTTAGTACCCCACCCCGGTCCAACCCGGCAGCCGGTCTTTTCCTCCTCCCCCTTTCTAGTCGGTCTGTTCCCTCCAGGTTGTAGAGAACACACCACGCGGAATAGCGCGTCCTCGAGAGCTTCCACATATTTCCTTGTTAATAGCCATGTTTCCCTTACCAGGGGGCCTCTGGTCGTCAACTTTTTCTTCACGGCTCCTGAACACAAGGGTTTGTTCCCATTGACAGCGGTTCGTCCTCCCTCCATTCACGCGTTCGCATCGAGATGCCGATTCACCCCCCCCCGTGAGTCCCGTTCGGTGCTTGCACGCCGTGCTGGCTCTGGCGGACAACTTTCCCCCCTGCCGTTCTTTGCCTTGTTTCCCGCCATTTGCATCCCCGTGCTTACTTTTCGCACCTTCCGTTGTGTCTCCCCCTAGCGAGATTTTTGGCCCATCGCCGATCTCGAACGGGGATAGGCTCCATCCGTGATCAGGTGGTATGTTCTTCCCCGGCGATAGGCCTTTCCTTGATGTTTGCCTCGCCCTCCTCGGAGCCTCTTTCCCAGTCCGTCGGTCTAACATTGTTTTCCCAGCTGGCGTCTTCCAATCCACGTTTCAAACACCCGTTTCTGAAAGCTCAGTTGCAGACCCGCAAACCGATGCAGGACGACTTGAAGCTTCAATTTCGCTGCGCGATGATGGCCCAGATCAGAAGTTGAGGACGTTCCTTCCTGTTTCCCGTAATCCCGCCTTGGCCGTTCCATATCCGGGTTCCGCCTCGTCACTGAAAAAAGTGCCATCGACGATCGTGCAACCCCCCCTGGCCGCGTCGCTTCCACCATACAGTCGATTGGAGTCCCCAACCTTGGTTCAGTCAAGGCGTTCGAAGTGTTTTCCCATCAGTCCTTTTGTATCTTCTTTTCCCCCCCCTCCGTCCCCCACACCCCGTCTCCCTCCGGAAACAGGTGACTGCGAAGGGCGCGTTTTCTGATAATGAGGGAGGTCCACGGAGAATTTACCCTCCATCACTTGGGGGGCCGTGAACTTCTAGACACTCACGGGGCCCCCCGTGCCCTTCAGGAGCCTGCCAGAATGTCATCGCCCCATTTTCCTGTAGAATCCTTGAACGGTTTTTGAATTTGGTGTCCGTTTTCCCCGTCGCCAGACCCTGCCCACAGTGTTCTTTTTTCTCCGGAGTCCGCTGAGGGGTGATATTGCAGAATCCCAACGCGCGCCAGACCTTACGGTGAAAAGAGATATTTTTGCAGGTTTCCGAGCATTCTTTCCCTCCCCGCGTCCGGACGAGATCCCCTTCCCCTCTGGCTTATGATCTTATATGCAAGGGCCCTCCTTCTGGGACATCGCGCTCCCCTCGCGAGGCACCCATAGAAAGCCGGCGGCCTTTTGTCCGGCGTCCACTTTTCAGCCCTTGGCGTCCTTATGAACCTCGAGAAGTGAGTCCTTTCCCTCAGAAAGGAAACAGCTCCTCTCCGGCCATCTCTGAAAGATGCCTAGTCTCGGTCTCGACCATTCAATCGCCCCGGCGGACAGCTGGCTGCGCGGAATAAACACTCCATTGCGGCGGCTTTTTCATTCGACTCCCTATCTGGCCTCCTGCCTCCCCATTTTCTTCCCCTTTTTTCTACGTTGGAGTTATATCCCCCCCGATTCCCAGAGTCCGTCCCGCGGGGGTTTGGTAAGGGGAATATCCCCCAAAAATGGTCCAAAACTTCTGTTTCTGCATTCTTACTTCTCCTTTTCACAACCCCCTCTTCTTCGACGGCGTGCGATGAAAGTTTTTTTTTTTAGATGCTGCAAGGAAGACCTGCCTTCCTGCAATTCCCTTTGAAAGATGTGATGGGAATCGCGGTCAACAAAGGGCTTCTCCCCCTTCTGTATAAGGTCCATTCTGACTCACATGAGGGGGTGTGACCGTTTCCCTTCTTTTTTCCCCCTTACTCTCGGTTTCGTGTGTTTCCATTTTTTCTCCATACTCCCCGAAAAACGAGACTGGCTGGGGATGATGTGAAGCCGTAGATCTGGGCGCCCCCAGAGTTGTAGGGGTTTTCTTTTCCCTCGTCCTCCTTTTTCTCCAACCCCCGCTTCGCCCGCGACCTTACGCTTAAGCTTCCACCACTTTGTTGACTTATGGACTGCAATACCAGACGGCGCCAACCCGGAGCGCGAAAGGGATGAGTGTCCCAATAGCACTTCATAAAGGATCTCCCCCCACCCCTCTTTAGTCAAGAATGAGACTTTCCTTCCACAGGGTTCTCCTCCTTTTACGCGGTGCGCCTCCCCCTATTAGTGTTTGGTCTCTGAAGTCTCATCGACCAAACCCTTTACCCGGGCGCAGCGCGGATAGGGGTGACTTAGCACAACAGACTCTCGCGGCCAGCTGGGTTCCCTTTTCCCTTTCTACAATGACCCTTGTCTTTTCCTTTGAAATTTCTTTTTTAACTGATACACTTCTCTCGTCAAGGGTTGGTATTCCGTACCAGGAAGATTGACTCTTTTTTTTAGTTGGTTAGAATCGACGGCCTGGCACCCCCTTTCCTTGGCAATTATTTCGTGGGCAACTAATTAGAGTTCTTTCTACGAAATGACCCCTCCTCTCGAGCATCATTCCAATTTCTTTATGTTTGATTGGAGATTTGGCAGGAGATGTATTTAATGCCTCTTCTCCAATGCTGCGAGGTTATTCTCCTCTCTGGCTGACAAGAGCCATTCCTCCTCAGGCTTCTGGGTGCCATCCCCTCTAGGACCTCTATTTCCCGAGAGTGACTTTTAACGACGTGCTATATGCAATGGGCCCCTAACTCTCTCCAGCGGCCCTTAGAGAGTCCTTTTTTTTTGCGGATCTCTTCCA
>Ga0179593_1340058_pt1 | contig 35722 bp, 33 predicted proteins | sample CZODoug2_1_08_16_FD_185931 | JGI IMG/M metagenome (GOLD analysis project Ga0179593, IMG submission 185931) | Vadose zone soil fungal communities from Angelo Coast Range Reserve, California, USA - CZODoug2_1_08_16fungal (PacBio error correction) | ecosystem: Environmental > Terrestrial > Soil >... | reverse complement strand
TCACCTTGTCTTTAATGTTTTTCCTTTTCGCTGAGTGCGGTTTGTTGTTTCCTGTAAATTTCCCCCTTGCCCACCCCTCTTCCCCCATCCCCTCCCCCTCCCCTCCCGTTCGGAGCGGATACCGCCCACCCTTTCGGACTTTTCCCTTTCTTAACGATGGATCGTTGTTTTCATTGCTTGACTAATCTTGAATGAATTTCTCTTGATCGAATTTTTGACAATAGTCTCCCTTTCTTTTTCTTTTTCGCTTCATGACAAATGCCCCCGTTGTCATGTTTTTGCGTCCCCTTTTTCCGCGTTTGGGCCTGTTTCTTCTCTTTATTGAGGTCTGAGAGTCTTTTCTCAATTCTTTTCTTCCAATCAACGTTTTCGGCCCATCCCTTTTGATGGTTCCCTGATTGGCGTGTGCTTGTTCCCTCTTCTAAGTAGCCGCAAGCGGCTCAGTTCCGTCTTGATTCGTATTTCTGCCGCTTCCTCCTCTAAGGGAACCTGACGTTCTCCGCCAGCGATTGTTGTATCCTGCTTCCCCCTTTCCGAGTTTAACTCGCGGTCCTTGTCGATCTTTCCCTATCGCGGCCATAGGCACTGTTTTAGTTTTAAAGTATGCGTTCTTAGTTGGTCCATTTCGATCTGGCGCGTACAATCTTTTTCTTCCCTCTCTCCTCCAATTCTCACCGAGCCGAGCCGATTATCGTAAAACACCTGGATGAGGCTTGTGCCCTTTGTACCTTTTCCGAGTAAATTTTTTTCTTTTCGGCGCGATGGCCTCGTGAGATTTTTCAAACGATCCTGGCCTGACCTCGCTCCGCTATGGAATGTCGATCTCCCTTTTTTCGAGCGCGCGTCGTCCCATCCCAACACTTTTTCCGCTCCGTTTCATGACTAGCCGCCCGACTCTTTTTTGTAGGGATTCCATGGGATTGACTACTTCAGGCTCCTGATGCCTCTCCTTGAACTCCCGTAATAATTTACTTGACTTGGGTGCTGAGTCACCCCGGCTTTTTTCCCGTTTAAACGTTAGCTCTTGTACATGTTTTTTTTTTTCGTTATTTTCCCTGCCCCGCGTTGCCTCCCCTATGGTCGTTAATGCTTTTTCCTTAACTTGATGTTGCGAAGGTTTTTTTCCTTCTTCTGTTTTTCAAGCGCATCTCTCTTGCGTAAAACATTTGGAAGTCCCTGTGAATTTCTCTCTGGCAGCTGCTTCGAATTGCGGCCAGACCGTCTTCCCCCCCAGATGCGCTTCGATTTCTCCTTCTAAGGGCTGATCGAGTTTCACCCATTTTTTGTTCTTGCCGGACCGGTCGTTGCGCGATATTCCATTCCCTCTTCCCCCCTGTTGGTCTCGTGGCGTACCGGCGGTCATCTTGCCGCTTTGCCTTACCCTGATCGTTTCTCTCGATGTTCCTTTTCCCGTTTGATACGAAGTCACTCTTGCCGATCGCTATCGTCCATCCCGCCCCCCCTCCTCCCCCACCGTCAGGAAAACTTTTGGGTGCACGTTTTTCTCGATATGGCGGCGCGACGGCGCAGGCGAGTTAGTACGTGACCCATCTTCCGCTTTCGGCACTTGATCCGTCAAGAGGCAGCGCCTCGGCCTTTCCGGCCCTTTCTGAAAACGCCGATTCGTTCTGACGACCGTCCCTCCTTTCTCTCCCCAGATCCCAATGTATGCGAGGTTTCGCCACTTTCATCCACATGGGTCCACATCACAATTCACTCATCTCTCTCTTCCGTCGAACATTTTCGGCCCATCCTACGGACGGGTTGAGTTCCTTTGCCAAACTATTCCCTAGTTCCCCATTCCTCCTGCTGCATTGTATGCTGTCCGAAGCTTCCCTTCTTTCCCCCTTCTGTGGACCAGTTGAGATTACTTTCGGTCAGATAGCGATCCCCATGTATCCCTCCGAAGCTTCGTAGGGTCTTTTTTTCTTGGAGGCCTCACACTGAAAGGAGTCGGCGAGCTTTTATTCGGCCTTTTTTCCCTCCCATTTTTCGACTCTCAAACCTTTTAGTCGACGGTCAACATGTTTCCTTTTTACGCAGTTTTCATGCCATGAGTTAATGCGCTTTCGATCCGTCCTCTTCCTTAACGGTCGAGCTGCTTTTTTCTTTTTTCAAATCGAGATCTGCCCTGTTCGTACTTTTGTTTTATTTTCACCTACCGAACAGTGCGCCCGTCTGCTCGCCGCGGACGCCATTCGCGCGTATTAATCCTTGACATAAACAACCGCCCAGCCTGACCTTGTGTTGAAAAAAGGGGGCCTCCGCTCTCGGCTGGATCACGCCCCCCCCCCCCCCCCCCCCCCCCCCCCACCACCCCCCACCTGACAAAAGAGTCGACCACGTCTATACCTCCCTTCCCTTTGAGCTAACCATTTCCCTGCTTTTTCTACTCCCCCTTAATTCCGTCCCCCCCCCTTCCGTACTCATCTTTCAGTTGTCTTTTTTTCATTTTCTTTCCTACTTTCTTCCTTGTGAAGAAGCGAGAGTTGTGGTCATTTATGTTGACCTTTTTTGTTTTTTCCCCCAAAGTTGGGACTTAGGTTTTTTCTGCACGTATTTTTTTCTCTCGACTCATTCAGCTCCCTGCGTACCCGTTTTAACCTCTTTTTAAGTTACCGAGTCCGGTTTCCCTTTCCTCCTTTTTCCCCGTTCCTCGATTTCAAACACTGGTTGCTTTTTCCAGTTACTAGGTAATCCCCCACCGTTTCTCGTTGAAGACCAGGCAAATTATTCGTGCCGAGGCACTTTTTTGTTTTCCGGCCGAGTTATGACTTTTTATTTACTCGTTTCCTCTCGCATTCTTTACCCATCTTGCTCTTCCCCCCTCTGGGTGCCACCTTTCCCTCCTCCGTGGCGATGCCTGCTCTTTTTTTGCCTGGCAGTTTCCCCTTCCGCCCTCGGTGACAACCTTTTTTCCCGCACTTCCCCTGGCTTCCACCACTCCACAACGTGACATCTTGGGACCCGGCGCGTACACTTCGCCGGCGTTTTTCCATCTCTGCACTTTAACGCTTGTAAAAGACCCTTTACTTTTCTGTTAACAAAGATCTCTGGCTCCCGCCGTTCTAACCTTTCCTCATCCGCCCCCCACGAAAACCTGCCAGTCAGGTAACCACATCTGAAACCAAAATCCTCTGCCCCACCTTGCTCTTACTTGCCCTCCCTTTTCTGTCTCGAGTAATTTCAGGTCCGGCTTTTCAAAGGTGTTTCCCGTTTGGTCAGTTCTTATCATGTTCCCTCTTCCCTTCCTGCCTTAACCAATTTTCCCAGAGGGTCTTGTCAAAGGTTTTAATCCTTCTCCTTCTTGCTGCAAAGAATTCCATCTACTACTGTCATCTAGCTCCTCTCCGATTTTTTATGCGTTTCGAAGCTGCATGATTGCTTCTCCGTCATAGTAAGCATTCCCCCTTCTGTTTAATTACAGCGCAATTGAATTCCCTTGTCCCATCTGTCCCGGGTTCTTATGGATCTTTTGTCAGTCACATCTGTGCATTTCCTCTTTCCACCGCCGCAGAGCTTTTGATTCTCTTTTTGCCTTTCATTCCACATTCACTTTCCTGCCGTTGTTCCCAAATAGTTCTTCTCCTGTACCGTTTCGTACCTCTCGTTTTTTTTTTGCTTGATCGTAAACCTGATCCAGCACTATTAGACCCAGTCTCCCCCTGCGATTCTCCCCCTCTCTTGTTGGTCTTCATCTTCGAGTAGCGGACCCGGTTAGAGGATATGAGCCATGCCCCAGTTCTTTTCACACAAACTGGCGAGCCCGAAATTAGTTCCTTTCCCGTCTCGTCCTCTGAGAATCATCTTTCCGCCTCCTGTTGTTTTTTTTTTCTGAGACTCTTTACGTAGACGGCCGTGCCTTTACCACTTTTTTTCATGTGGCAGGGGCTCTTTTCCTCCTAAACTTTTTTTGCTCTATCTTTGCAAGAGACCTGCCCAAAAGATTCTTCTTCCTTGGACTCTTCAAGCGGGGGCCCGATGTGACAATGTTTAACTCCCCCGGCTCCCTCCCCCCAACCCGCAGTTTGAAAACGAAGCGGCTCCAAGCCCCCAACTCTTTGTTTCATGGCGAGACTTGAAGATAGGTGGTCAGGAATGGGCCGTCTCCAGCTTTCCCTGGAGGCGTCACCGCCCTTTCCATCGGAATAAAATGCTAGAACGACCGAACCCAAGAGTCACGTTTAACCGGCTCATTTGCCCTTCATTTTCCCCGTTGCGCTGCTCTTTTTGAAATCCAACCTTCCTCCCCGTTCGTGATTCCTTAGACTTTCCCTTTGCGAATCGCACTCGAGCACTTGGCGTTCGCTCATTAGCGATCCTGCGCGAGGTTTTTCGAGTTTCATTCTTCTTTCCGCTCGGCTACTTCGACCGTTAGAAATGACCCTTCCTTTTTGTCCCCCCCGCCGTAATTTTGGTTCTTGTGTATTGTGGGCCCCGAGGATCAATTGCCTCATTACACCCCCCCCTCCGTATTTTCTTTTTCTGATATCGCCCCCCTTTTCCCTTCCCTTCGAGCGCTCTGTTTCCTGGTTTAGTACAGGTCCTCCTGCTCCTTTGCAGATGGAATATTTGGTTTTGTTTTTTTCGTTCTCTTTTTTTCCCCCTCTCCTTGATGTTTTTCTGCTTCTTCGGTCCGAGAAAGAAATTCTCTTGCCGCTCATCTCTCTTTTTTTGCAACTTCAAATGATTGTTTCTCCCCGTCGCGTGTCCGGCGGATTCTTTTCCACTTAGCCGTTTCACAAACGATCATGCACACTGGTTGTCGTTGGGCCTTGGACTGTCCCCCTTTCTCTTTCCCACCCGACAAGAGGTGGTGCCGATTCGCCGAATGTGAAAGCTTGTTCTGCCCCGAAGCGATTCGGTCTTTTAACTGCCCTCATGACTCGTCGGGGTTCTCTCTCGCTGTAAGACAGATGATTGTCCCTTCGTCATCCTGGGTGACCGCCCCCCCTCGTGCCCGTCGATCCGTTTTCTATTTTCTTCGAGGAAGCCGGCCGTTTTGCACATCCCCCCTTTCGTAATAGCCCAGCTTTTTTTGAATTCGAAGTCCCCGCCAAGCCTGTCGCTTTTAATCGAAATCTGTGATATCGTCGGGGTTTTCGGCTTTTTTGATAAAACTTTTTGCCTCTCCTTGAGTTCCCCCCCGGCTAGGTAGATGTTGAGCCCCCCGTTTTTCCGATTACGGCTCGATCCCACCAACCCCGATCCTGCTTGTTTTCCTTTTCCGCCGTATTTGACGTCCCCAACTTATCCAGCAATCGAGATCGATGTTTTGTGTTTTCCCCTCTTTTTACCGGTTAGAACCTGGACTGTTTCACTTCCCACCTTCCGATTTCTGAGCCACTTGTTCGGTTCGCCGTTTTTTTTTCACCCGATACTGGTGCACAAGTTTAGCCAGATTGACCCTTTCAACGGTGCTTCTATCGACGTTGTCGGATTGTTACTGGCACTGTTTTTTTTAGGGCTTGAGGGTCCGGTTTTTGAAGTTACACTTCTTAGTCTTACGCGCGATCCTCGTTGACCGGTTCCCGATGTGGACAAAATAAGCAGGGAGCGGAATTCATGAAACAAGTCCACGCTTGATCTCTATTCCTTCCTCCTGCTCCTCCGCCGCTCTCCCCCGTTTTGAATCCGATCGTGCATCCCCCCTCGATGGCAAAGGAGTCGAGTAACATAGTTTGTGTCGCCCGTCGAGGTTGTTGGGCTAAAATTGCGCCCTTCAACGCCCCTCGCCTAACTCCTTCTGGGTTTCCACAACTCCTTCCTGCTTCCTCTTCTTCTTTCATTCCCCATTTTCTCATTCTGACGGGGGAAGACTGTCAAATTGCACCCTTTTTTATTCGTCAGTCTCCCTCCTGTTTATGCCATGCTCAATGTTGCTAAACGCCACCTTTTTTCTGTTTTGGCACGATCTCGATAATGCTCTAGCCTTATCCTCTATTTTGACGTGCTTTTCAATCAATTTTTCTTACCCCTCCACTTTTGAGCTCTCGAGATTCTTCTTGTCTCGTCCCCTTGAAGTCTGTTCTCCAGAACAGATCGCCCCCGTTGCTCCTGTGAGTCAGTTTGCGGTAACGTGACCGTTTCCGACTCGTTTCCCCGGCCCTTTTCCTTTATCTCCCAAGCTTCGACCGTCCCGCTCCTCTTTCAATTTCCTCTTCCCTCCGTAGCCCGGTAGTCCCCCATTCCATTTTTTCTTCTAAGTAGAGGTCTTTGAGATATCTGGGCGGGCAAATAATCTTTTACTTCTGACCATCGCGCCCCCATCCTTTTGAGGATGGGTTTCCCAAAGCTCCGTTCCACCCTCCTTTCATTTCTTCCTCCGGTCCACCTTTTCCACATTCGGAGAGCGCTTTGATTATCGAAAAACGATCCGTTTCGGCATACCACCAAAATAGACCTTTGGTTACCCCCTCCGCCCTCTCGAACATGTCGATCGCCTTCGACAGTCCGCGTAGTATTTTCCACACTTCGAGCATTTTCCTTCCCCATTTTGCTATTGCAGGCCGTTACTTCGGATTCATGGTGGATACAGCAGTCTCTCCCGCGAAAACCAGTAACGATCGCTCCAGAGCCACATTCACTTTCCGTAATACATCGCCGCCGTCCAGGGGCGACCCAGTCGCGCTCGTAGCCCTCTCTCTCCTATTCTCCGTTGTTGTTTTGCTGATTCTGACTCTTTTTTTTCCCCGTCTGTTGTGACCAGGTAATCTGGTCTTTTCTCGTATTTACTTTTTTGGCATTGCGCCGGCAGGTACTTCGCTTTTTTTTATTTTATGACTGTATCAAGAAGCTTTTTTCAATGGAGTGCACAGCTGCGCCTGCCCTCTCTTCGCTTTTTTTGCGACGTAGACGACTTTTTCCCATTCGTCTCCGCCCTTTTTCAATGGTAACAGTTAGCCAGCTTTCTTTTTCTCTTCGATTTCTGTCGTTGCGCCGACCCCTTTCCGTCAAATTTTTGTTACTCTGCCAGGCAGGACCCCCCTCCCATTTTTCTGGGGCCGCGCTTTTAATCCTATGCTCGTTTTGGTCTTCCGGGAGTTGAGACGTACGCCCCTCTTCCAACCCCGCTACTTTTTTTCTCCCCACCGTTCGGGTACCCCCTATGTCACCGATCCCGGCGGAAGAGATTCTTTTCCTCCCTTCTTGTGCCGGCGGACGGTCTCCGAAGTGGATCCCCCATTAGTATCGCCCTTCCCCTTTCATGAGCGTCGTCAGGGGTCTCATCTCGTTTACTCCTATTCCGATCGAGACTCCTGGTCCCGCTATCGAAAGCCCCAGGAAAACCATCCCATTATTAATGCGCGGCCTGCAACTTTGATTGCCAACCCTAGCTGGCGTTTTCCCCATAAAACCCCCACTCCGTGCTTTTTTCTTTACGTACGGGCCGCGGCCCAGCCTTAACGCTTCGCCCAACAATGAATCGGGAACATTTTCCCCCTTCCTCCTGCTGCATTTTCATGCTGAGCGACTGACCCTCCCTGTAGCCCCTATGTTTTGGTCACACCCCGTGATCATCTTTAGTGTCTAGCTTCCCTCCAACTTTCACTCATTGCAGTCGAGTTATGGTTTTTCTCTGCTTCCCTCTCCGTGTCCTTCAGATGTTTGCGAGGTTGCGAAACTTTCCGCCCCCCCACTCTTTTGGGCCCATGTTTCGTCCGCCGGTTGCATCACGAGTTAATTGCCATGCCGATCGGAGCTTCCATTTTCCCCGTTCCTCCCCTGCTGAATGGCGGAGAGTGTAGAGATTCTTGCCTTGTCATGAAGGTATCGTTCTGGTATTTCACCGATCGACCCGTCTCCCACTGCTCCCGTCCTACTCCTGCGCCGCGCCCCCGGCCCTTCCCATGAAAATTTTCACAGTCCAATTGATCCTGCATACCTTTTTTTGTCAAGTTTCCCCCATCGGCGACCCATCCTTTTTTCTCCGTGTGCCCAAATCGTTCCCCGTCACACCCTTTCAGTGAAAACGGCCTTGTTTCAAGGTTTATTTTTCCTCGCTTATCCAAAACTCCTTATTTTTCTTTGTCCCGTTTCCCTTTTTCCGTCTTTTTTTCCTCGTGTAAACGCACTTTTTTTCGTTTGCTTATTGGGCGATGCCGTTTTTCCTTTTTGGCAACACATCCTTCGTTTGTTACTTCTTGTTGTCCGAGTTCTTTAGACGTCTTTTCCGCCTGTCCCAACCCCCCCCCCCCCCCCCACGAAACCTCCTCTCCACGGTTCGATTACTGCAAAGTCTCGAACGGCCCCGGGGCTTTTTTTCCTTTCCCACCAAGCTTTTTAGATTGCTAACTTGAGGTCAACCCCCTTTTTTTTTTGTTTTTTAGAACCTCCTTCACCTCTACGCCTCGCCCCATTAATTTTGCGGTTCTTCTCCGATTTATATCCTATTCGAGTTTTCTGGCGGCCTGGTTTCCCCAAATCAACTGCTGCCATACGATACCTGCTCAGGCATCAACGCTCTTACCTGCTCAATCGGGACAAACTCTTTTCTGGTTTCGCTGCCCCGGATTAATTGCAGAATTGGTGACTGATCTTGGAACGTCGTCCCTTCCCTTTCGTTTTACACACCCCCTCGCGAAACTGGTCCCCAGCTGGGCAGACCGTGGCCTCAAAACCCTCCCTGATGCAAGTCACAATTTCTCCGGTCAGACACCTGAAGGAAGCGCAGAACCATTAGATGACAACCACATTCTTTGAAAACCCCAATTCTCCCACTTTGTAGCACAACGGCTTTTTCTCTCCTTTTTCCCTCAAGGAGTAGCGATAGGATTACGATCGAAATCCTCCTCCCGGTGGTCAGACATGTGTTGATACCTCTTGATAGGCATTTTCTCTCGCTGCCGGCCTGCCAATACCAGAAAACCGCGCTACACGCGTCATTTTTTGATTGTATTTCGAAACTGTGGTCCGCGTTTCTGGTGTTACCGATTCCCTTGCACCTCCCCTTTTCGAAAACCTCTCGTATGGGCTGTCACACCGCGGGCGAGTCTGAGACTTTTTTGAATCTACTTCAGCAAGGGAAACACCTTCTTCATTGGAGAATCAATGCGCACGATGCGTTGTCCCGTTCCCCCCCTCCCCCTGTCCGGGTCTAGGAATATTTCGTTATTCTTTTTGCCTTATTCCGATCAACTTGCCTGCTTTTTTGATTTTCTAAGGCCCCTGTGCACATATTCACTTCGCCGTTCCATAGTTTGTGGCATTGCTCCTGTCGTTTCTACCAATCGGCTTTTGCTGTCTGTTTTTCCCCCCTTCTCTAGATATTTTTCCCGCGGTCTGCCATCTCGTTTTCTTCTCTTTTCCTTCGATCTTTTACTTCCTTCGGCCCTTTTTGACCAGTTCATGACGACAAATTGGTAAAGAGGGACACTCCCCCTCGTCTTCGCGCGGCTGCAACCATTCTCTTTGTTGTTATCTCTTTCAGCCCGACCCGTGTATTGTGTTTTTTTTTTCCATTTGTTTTCTCGACTTGGTCAGGCTCAGGTTCCTCTAAAACGCCGTTCCTCTTTCTTCTAGATGAGGACACTATTAGACATTTCCTGGCCTGCCGGGTCTAGCGATGTGAATTCATTGACGCTCACGTCAAGCCCCCCCCCGCCTATCCGCACGTCGACTTTCGACTCCCCCCTATTTCCACACTGCCACTCTCGTGTCTATAAAGTTTCCTTTCTCTCCCTTTTTTCTTTGCCTACTCTTTGGCCCTGCTGGATCGGACCCTAACCGAATCCCCCCGAAAGAGACAGCTCCCCGGACAATGATGTTTGCCCCTTTCCTACGAATAGTGCGTTGATTTATTCGAATCCCATACTGTCGGCGTTTCCCCCTTGCTGATTCTTAGATTAACAGGCCAGTCCCACGTGGAATAGAATATCGCTATTTTCTTCTGCAAGAATTCTCTCTCCCTCCCTCTCTCTTCCGCGGAGTTTGTTTTCCGTCGGTGCCCCTTCATCACGCTTGTCCCGTTAGACCCGACTGACCTCTTTCGCATGCCGTACTTCCGTTTGTTGCTCCCCGGTTGTTTATACCTGTGTTGTCCCGATGAAGAAATCGCTGTATCTGACCCCCGCTTTCGCCACTTTACATTGGAGACAAGGACCTTCCTTTTTATTTTATTGCGTTCTGCAGTAGCTTCTAATTTTCCCGAGGTGCTCCACATTCTTTCCCTGTATTTTTGTGTGTTCCCTCTTGGCTTCTTGTATAGATACGGATTCTTCTTGTACAGATTCTAATTTTTTTTTTTTTTTTTTTTTTTTTCCAGTCCCCCTTTTTCTTTCTTTTTTCAAACGCTGGACCCGTTCGGTTCCAACACCGCCTTTCTTTGAATGCCGCAAAAGATCGTCTGGGTTTGCAGCCCTTTGACATTCCCACGAAATCGTTGTTTTTTTCCCCGATTTTCATGTCACCAAAGGCGTTGCTTCCGCCGCATCTCTTTTATCGATTTAACAGATTTCTTCTGCGTTCCCCCTTTTTTTCTCGATGTTTTACATGCTATCAACTACTTTCATCTCCTGCGTTCCCCCCTTAAGGATTGCACGGCCGTCTGCCCTAGCTTCCTATTTCCAGCAGGTGGTACCTTTCCCCGTCTGCACAAGCTTCGAAGTCCGGGGTTTCGTCTTCTTTGCCGCGTCCTCTGACCCTTCTTCCTTTTAGGTTTTCCTTCCTTCGTTCCCGCCTTAAAGAAAACGTCGGATGCTCGTTGCTTCTCCCTTAATTCATGTGTTGCCAGCGTCTTCCGATCGGCCTCGACCCAATCCCCCCCCCCTCACCCCGAATACGCGCGTCCCTTAGACTTCGACGCAAACTTCCAGTCGACGATGTATTCGTGGGCTTGTTTTAATTCTTTTTTTCGGAAACGACCTGCGAACGATACTGACGATGCTCTCATGTGTTCCTTTGTTCTTACTCGGATTTAGATTTCGATCGCGACCCCTTCTTTTTGCCTATGGTGAAACCTTTACCATCACAGGTTTTTTGATTTGCATGGGCTTTTCAGTTCTGCTTATTGTTCTTCGCCTTTGCTTCCGCGTCGAGGGCCGGTTCGACTTTTAAATCATCCTTTGTCCTATGGACGTGCCAACTTCCCTAGCTTTTCCTATGATCAGCTCGTTCCTGTTGAGCAGGTTCCCCCTCCGCTATTTTCCCTGGCCATTCATAGAGGTCACTGCAGCACCCCTTTTCTTCTTCAACAATGTTTGCATTCCCCTCCTTGAGAGGTGCTCTCTAATCTAATTGCGCACCCCCATACCCATCCCTCGCCGACCTTTCACGTTCGTCGGCTTGATCACCGCCACCCCCATCCTTTTCTTTCCGCTCTTCTTTACGTGATTTCATGTAATTTCTGTCCATGAAATGAGCTTGATCATTGGTGTGGAACATAGCCTCCCCGGTCTGTTTCGTACGTTCCTGACGTGGAAATTTTCCCGATTTCCTTCGTTTTGAGTAACGCCCTTTTTTCCGTACTGGGCCCTACCTCCTTACCGTGATCTAGCTGTTGTGGTTTCTGGTCGCCAATGTGTGGCAATTCCCTTTTTCCCTGACAGCGCCTTCTTGGTTTCCATTCTCTCCCCCCCTTTTTGTGGTTTAGAGAGCCCGATTCGTCCACACCGAATGCTCGTCTAAAGGGCTGATCTCCCAGTTGTGATTTCACTTCTGACGCTTTTGCAGTTGTTATCCCTCATTTTTCCCTAATTCCCCTCGTTCCGCACTGCCGTCCGACCAATAATCTCTTCCCTCCTTTCTTTCTTGGTCTGCAATAGGAAATTATTTTTGTGAGACCAAAGCTCTGTGTATTTTCTTCTCTTTCTGATTTGGGTTTAAATTTTTATGCTTCGGCAGCGAGCCCACCGTGTCGGATCTCCCCTCCTGACCCGAGCTGTGCCCGTGCCTGACTCCCAAGAGTCAACAATTTCTTTCGTCTTTTAGATTTGATCCGAGAAACAGATCCCGCTTTGCAGACCCAAACGGCTCTATTATCTCAGACATTTTCTGGAGTCGCCTCTTCTTCTTTAGCCGACGCGCGTTTGCTGCCCTCTTTCGCGTCTCCCCTCGACCGTCGTGATACAGTCAAGCGCTGAAAACATTAACGACGACAGCGCCTGCGGAGACATGCCACGTCGCTACACTCGGCCGTACGATGACCATTTTTTGCTAACCCCGTAACATCCCGTACCGTCAGCATCTCCCCTTCTCCCTTTGTGTGTGTGAGTATCTGTCCCGTTCTCCCTTTTGTGAACCCCTTCCTGTCGGACTTGCGCGATATTTCATGTCTCGCCTAACGCTGCGCCTCGGCTATTTTTTTTTTTTTTGTTATCTCTTTGCGTATCAACCATGTACTTCCCCCTCTACAAGCCTGGTCCCTGCGTTTATTCTGGCTTAACGTTGCCGAAGGTTGGATTTCGAAGTACGGCCAAATGGTTTGCACAGGTCTCCCTCATTCCTCTTTCCCTCGTTCGATTTGGTGAGCCGAGTGATCGTTTTGTCCCTCTTCCCTCTTTCCATGATCACTACTTTGTAGGCTAAAAAGAATCCCTTCGGTGTTTCCTCTTTTCATTCCTACATAGGCTCCCCGCTTTTCTCTTTGGGCCCGCGCTTTCCCGAGATTATGAAATCTTTGCGAGCCCGTATATCGTTCTTCCCCCGTCCCCCCCCCCTCTTCTCCCACCACCGTTCTCCTTGCCTGGTGGACGTTTAGGAGATTAGTTTCCTCTCCCTTTCCCTCGGGAGAATATTCCTGATACACCCACAACGCCGCTCACGTCGGTTGTCCGTTCGTCGGTCAGTGATGCCTCGTTTTGCCTCTTTTGAATCGTGCCTTTATTGAAGCGCCGATTCGTTTTTGATTCGGCGCTCGCCAGCCCCCTTAGCCCCCCAATGCCAACAAGGAATTAATGCGGACCATTGACGGTGACCATCCCCCCAATCTAGTCCCCTCATCGTGTAGGGTCTCATTATCTATGTGCCAGCGGCCCCCATCACTTCCTCCCTCTTTCTTTACGCAAACCTTGATCGGGAACTTATAATCATTTTCTGAGCGATTGAAACATTCTCCTATGTTGGGCCATTTCATTATTTCCCGTTTCGTTTCCCAGTCTTAGCAATGAGAACGTAAAGCAGATCGGCCCTTCCCTATGCGATTGCTGCACGACCCTCCGTTTTCTCTTTTTTATTTTCGGGCAATTTTTTCTTTCTTTTTTTCAATCACATGTCTCCCTTTTCTCCCTCGTGACTGTCGCCTTGTCCCTCATTTTCCCCCTTCTTTTCTTTGTTCCAAGCCCGCGCGTTTCTTCGGATACTCCTCGGATCACAGGCTCAGGCTCCTATTTTTTCATTTGCACGTAGGACCCTTTCCTCCTTTCAAGCTCTAAACGCTGACACCGCTCTCGACGCTTGAAGCAACTAGCCCTTCTCAGGCCCTTTTACACCCCCTTTGACCCAAGTACGCCGGGAGGAATGTAACTATCGCGAAACCTTTATTTTTTTCCCGTTAGGTGTTAAGAGTCGAAGTACACCTTTTTTCTTCCATTTTCGGCTTCTGTCAAACCAAGTTTCTAAGTTTTTACCACTCTCACAAAACGCCTGGCCCCGCATTCTCCTCGTTCGATTGAATGTCGACTGGGTTTTTCTTAGTTATTCGTTCTCTGTTTTACCCGTTTGTTGTTCCCCGATGCTTAGCTTGGATTTCGCTGCAAACGTCCTTCTTCACGACTCTTTTATAGACCGCGCTCTCTGCAGTACAAACCCCTAACTCTCCTTTCCCGACCCTGAGTAGATTTTCGCGTTTGCATCCCCCAGATTGGCCCGGCATGGAGATCCCCTGTGGCGTATCCAGCGTTTCAGCCTGTTTTGTTTTTCCAAAATCTTTCTTTTCCCCCCTCCGCCCCCTGCAATCTGGTTGAGGCCGCAGGAGTTCCCCACTCAATTTTATCGTTCCGCTTTTATCCCTGTGAGCCAAATAAAGATTGATAGGGCGACCGTCTTTTCTGGCACACTTCCATTGGCCTCACACATCGGGCCCCACTTTTTCTTGCTCCAATGGGGGGTCCATCCATACAGTCCTGCGCCCTCGTCCGGTACAACCCCTGCTCTGGCCCTCGGGTTGAGACCTCCCCGTGTTGCGCGGAAAAAATTGGAGCAAGTCACGTTCCTTTTTCCCCGGTTATCGAGGCAAATTTCTCCTGCCCGAGATCAACCAACACGGACCTGACAAAGCCTTAAGTTGGTTTGCAAATTTCGCCGTTTCTTAACCTTTTTAATGATTCGAATCCTTGGCTTTACCCCCCCCACCCCGCGCCCCAAGCGCTTCGCAATTCCCTTGCCACTTTTCACCCATATGGACGGCAGAGGGTAGTCCGCAGCGTTGTCTTTCCTGGCCGGCCCTTCATCCAACAGTTTTATTTCACCCAACACTTACTTCTGGCCCCTATTTTCTTTCCTTTCCCGTTTTGAACGCTGCCGTCAAGAGGACACACTCCAGCCCGCTCGCTGATTTTCGCTCGTGATGTTTCTACCTCTAACTATCCTTCGTTGATCTCTACCGTGCGTACTTTCTTCCTCATCTCGCCCTTGTCTTCCAGACATTCATTTTCGACACTCTCTCCCAGATGTCCACTTGGTTTCAGTGCCTTTTTATTCGTTCGAGACCTTGCAATTTATGACCCCACGCCGCCTCCTTTCTTGTGGGAGACTCTCGAGGCCTGAGCCGTTGTCCTAGTTTTTTTGCTTATAGTTCTTTTTTTTGTTTCCTTGTCTTGCGTCCACATTGACTTCACATTTAAGCCCCCAGAGGTATGCCAAGGGCCCCTTTTTCATTTCGTTTGTTGGTCTTTCATCTGTGCTCTCGCTTTTAGAGGAATTTATCCCCCCCTCCCAGTCCCTTTACGACACAATGGTAAACGCCATCGTTTTTGCGCGTCTTCATGAGAATTCTTATTCCTCTCCTTGGTTTGTTGAGAGGATTTTCGCGATCTCCGCGTTGTGCTTGTTTACCAGTTTGTGTTTTTCATTGTTCTTACTTTTTGTGCAGGGGCCTTTTTCCGTTTCTAGCGATCGCAGATGATCAATGGTCCCAACAATTTTTTTTCCTTTCACTCGGCCAGTGCATACTTTGTCTTTTTCTCCCTCTTTAATAGATCAATGTGCCGTCTCGGCAAAAACCCCAAGTCCGCTAAGGGAGCAAGCCACCCCCAACTTATTTGGAAACTTTTCGGATCCGATGTTTTTTTTTTTTCTCCTCCGTCTCAAGCATCCGGATTCTTTTTGCTCTTGTATCAAATTGTCCCCTCCTCTGTTTTTCCCCCCTTACACCCTCCCAACGGGAAGAATTTTTTTGTGGCAACTTTCATCCACGCATCGTGCTGCCATTCCAACTCTGTCCTTGCTGATTTCCCTCGATTCCGTCTGACATACTCTCACTTCTCTTCCCGAAGCTCCTACCTCCGGTTTCTGTTTTCGCGTATTATTGATGAATGTTTTTTTCACCCCTCACAAGAGTCCCCTCTTTTGCCTCGTATTTTTTTTTTGAACCTTCTTTTCTAACTTTTCCTCCGTCCAGCGATACATGATGCGATCACTGACAGTCTTCGGTATTGCCGAAGATTGCTTGACCTTGAAATTCAAGCGATCTGGATGTACTCTCGGTGAGTTTCCTTAGCGAGCTCATTGCAGCGGTCCGTGAAGAAGTATTTTGCTCATCTGAGACTGATGTTCCCCTGTTTATTTTACTCGGGGCATCTCTTTGACAGTTTCCTTCTTCTCTTGATAAAGAGCTATTTCGCGCTGTCTTCACGCTGTGGTTCCCCCTTTTTCGAGTTGAACATGCATGTTCGATCCACCGGTCGTGTGGGGCAGCCATTGCTCGTGCGCCGTTTCCTCCCTTTTGTTTCCGATTTTTTTTCTCTGACTGTCCTCTCTTGCCTGCACGATCGGTTCACGCCTATCCCCTTTTGCTACAGGTTTGTCCCGAGTGCGAAGGAATCTTGAAATCCTGTTCTCCAATTCTGACTTGATCGTTTCGTTTCTGTTGCTGGCTCACTCTCCTCCTTGTTTCTCTTCAAAGTAAACGTCGTCAGGTTGACCCCTTTTTAGTAAAGTGGCAGTTTGCTTAATCGACATCTTCGTACTCGTTGTTTATGGGCCGGCAGGCGTCTGCATTTCTTTTTTCTTTAAGAAACCCGCGTTCGAGCCGGTTCCCCTCCACTCTTTTAATGGAGGTGTTGCCAACACTTTCGTCATCGAACTTCACCTATTGATGTTTTCGCTTTCAGAAGCTCTCCCAAGTCCCAATTCTCTGTCAATGAACGATGCAGTCCGTTGTTGGATAGCGTTACTTTCTCCGAACCTCGTACGTCCCCCTGCCGTTTCTGCGAGATGTTCGGTTTTCTCTCGCTTTTGGTCAATGATTCTCCAGCCTCCTCCCCCTTCTCGCCAGATGGTGGACACCTTCACACCTTCGATCCAGACCTTTGGTTCATATTTTGACTTGTCAGTTTTGCGCGGCGGGTTTTTATTTGATAGGCGCTAGGGCTTCCGCGTCGTCAGGCGTTTTTTTCCCGATCGGTGATCGAATCGGCTCTTCCCCCCCTCCCCCCATTTGAAAACAAGCAATTTCTCCCATGATACATCTCCGCCCGGATTTATCGTGAAATCGTTGCATTTTTGACGATTACACCTTTCACAATGCGCACCCTGCGTACCACATGACAGTTGCGGATGGCGACTGCTCGCCTTTTTTTGGTCGGTAGAATGCAAAAACTTTCGCACTTGCATATAAAGCCCAACCCCGTTTCGTTCCGCCAGCGTAGATCAACTTCTCTCCTTTGGGTTTTGAAGACTATTGATCCTGTGTGCCACACTTCTCCCCTTCTTTTTTTCGTCGCAGATGTCCAATGTCTTTACGGAAACCCTTCATTCAAGTTTGAGTAAACCGCCCCGCGGGTCTTCTTTTCTGGCTTTAGATAATGTAGCACTTTGGTCGTTTTGAATGGTCGAATCCGATGGTGGCAGTTTCCCTTCTCTCCTTCATTTGTTTCCAGCTGTCCTTCGTTTGATGGGCGCGAAGTTTTTGTCCCGATAGGCGCTTTCAGTAAGGCTTAGTGATTTGCTCTGCCGTTTCCGGAGCCTTTTGACGCGCGTTTCCCTTACCTCTCTTTCTCCTTCATCCCTATGACTCCTTTTCTCCCTTGAGCCAGCAGCCTCCGTTTTTTTTTTCTTGGGTCGGCCCTATGTCCCACTTTTCTACCGTTGGTGTACGAAGCAGTATTTGTTCTTTTCGTCGTCTAGCGATTGAGCGCGAAGTTTATTCTGGAGACATCTCTCCCCCCCCCTGAGCCGTTCTTTTTCAAGCGGTTCACCGACTGAGCAGTGTGCTTTTTCCTTGCCGGACAGCCCCCCTCCCACAATTTATCGAGCGCTTGAAAGATTGACGTATCGGCTTTCGTGCATAAACCAACGACCTATTTCCCTGCCCCTTAACGATAAACTGTACGTCCCATTTGGCCCCTGATTCTGACGTTTTCTTCTATTCACCCCTTCGAAGCATCGTTTTCAGCGTTGCGCCTTACTTGATCGTGTTACAGGATTCCTGGTTGTCTCCTTCTCTTCCTACGATGAACCCAGAGTCAGGCCTTTTTACCCTCCACTTTCATTCATACATCGCCGCTCCCGTGACCATGAGGGTGCTGTCCCGGATTGCTGTTCACTTCTTCTTCCCCCTCTTAGTCTTCTTTTCTGTGTGATTTTTCCCGTTTCCCCCTTCTTTTGACTGTTTCATCGGGACGTGCCCGGTATTACGGAGGATTGCCTGTTTCGACCTTTGGACGTCGCCTTTTAGCCACTTCTTTTTCAGAGCTTTACTTTCTGAGCCCTGTCCCTGACTACACGGCCTTTTCACTTCTTCTCTACAAGTTCCGTGAAGTGTGGATAGTCTCCCCCGTAGTCTTACCTTTGCGATAGTTTAATTATGAGTTACGCCTTTTTTTTTTCCTGACACGGATCGTTTTTTTGCGCGATTCAGTCAATTTCATCCACATTGGGACTCGTTTTTTTCTCACTTTCAAAATCTGCTACTTTGTGCCGCTTTTACGATTTACCATCCGGTGATGCTTATGTCAGATTGTCTTCGGATCCTCTCGCTCCACCCGCCTACCCTTTCTACCCCCCAACTTCTTTGAACATGCTTCGACCCGACTGCTGAGAGGATCTTCTGCGTCTTCCTTTCGCAGGTTCATGGCAACCGAATTTTAGGAAACGCGGCGGTAATTGAGTTTTGTCAGCGGCAGCTTTCGGTTTAGCACGAGCTTTTCCCCGGGACGAGTCTTGTGCTGTGAAGTCACTGATCGTTGCCGCGACCATCCCGACCCTGTCACCCCTCCTTAATTCGCAAAAACTTTCCCATTTCTGCGTACCTTCCATCCCCCACTTCTCTTGCTCTAGCAATGCATCTATCGCCTTTAGCATCCACTCTTCCCCTTTTTCTTCCCTCCCACCACTTTTTGAAATTTCCGACATAACGGCTCTCTGAGCGACTCCTCAACATCCGCACCCAGTTGCAGAGTTCTTTTTTGTCGTAATTGACAGAATAGCCGATCCCGAGTTAATTCCCAATATCCGCCTCGCGATGGTGGCGGGATGCTTCCTTCCACGTTGAGTCGGCGAGTTCTTTATTGTGCGCCGATTCCCGAACAAACCGTCCTCTCCGTTCTCGGCCCTGTCCTCTTTTTCGTTCCCGCCAATGACGAGCGTCTATTTTTCCCCACCTCTGCAATGCCGCGGGTGGTCCCTATGCGAGGTCAGCTTCCTCTTGGGCTCATATTCCCTTGTTTCAGTCGCATCTGATTTCCCCGAGAGAACGGCGCTTTGAGCCTCACTTTTCGTACTTCCGCCCCATTTTTTTTACGTCTTCCCTCCCCCTCACCCTTCCCCCCCCACAACTCTGCGACCCCTCGCGATCGGAAGATTATCCCTTTTTCCCCCTCGGCCCCCTGCTGGCAAGTTTTTTCCCCAGTCGCCCCGAAACACAGTCTTCTCATGTTCAATTTCCAGTGTGGCATCAAAGTTTTTCACGTTTCACCCTTTTACCCACCCAACGCCGTCACTGTCGATGATCTTTTCTCGAATTTTCCCCCTCTGACACGCCCTCGTTCTGTGTGGGATTTCTTTCTTGCCGATCGCCTGTCGGGACCATCATTGGCTGACATTTTCGCGTTTTTCGCCTTTCATTGCCTGCCCCCCCCCCCCCCCCCCCCCCCCTCCCCCGAACATTCGAATAACCTTTTCCCCTATCGCGTAATCTTCCGGCTGGGATTTCCAAAAACTGTTTCCGCGGACTTTCCTTTTTTAATCCACCTTTTTCTTTTTTCTCAAAAGCAACTCTACCCTCTCTCCGCATGCCCCCCCCAATTCTCGGAAGTTCCCTTTTTTTCACGTTAATCTGTTTCCTTTTACCTTTTTTTTTGCCTGTACAAATAAAGATTGCCTACTGGTTTTGAACTTCGACCGTTTAATCTGCTTCTTCTTCGGTTTACTTCCGACATTTTTTGACACCCGTTTTTTCCCGCTGCAATGTTTCGCCTTTTTCTCGTGATCTCTTTGGTTCAACGTCGGCCTGCCCCCCTTGTTTCAACTTTTTTCCCCCCCTTTTTTTGAAAGACTCCGTTGTTGAAAAATGATAAAGTCACGTAATTTTCCCGTGAGGATTACGCCGAACCTCGATTCCACCCCCCCCCCCCCCAAACCCAACTCGACGCCCCCCCTTCAGAAAAATTTTCCCAATGGGCGCCTGACTTTTTCCCCTGTCTGTCTGTGATCCTTACACAGCGCTCGCTGCATTCCTGTCGCAAAGGACCACTTGTCCTTGGGTTCATTGATCGCTTTCGCCCCCTCGGCCGCCCAGTTACGGAACCCCAACATTCCGGCCCCTCTTTACGATGAATTCTTTTCTTTTTTTACCAGTCGGCCGATGCGTGAACAGTTCCAATGCCGCCCTCGGAAACTTCGCCGACTCGCTCGTGGTTTTTTTTTCTCCAGTTTGTCTGAGTCTTCCGACGTTTGGCCTTCCTCGTACGGGTTCAACTACCGACTTACGTTGGAATTTCGAATAAGAATTGTGCTGTTTTCCCGTTGCCCCCCCCCTCATTGTCCGGGTTTCTCGGGATCTCGTCTTCTTCGGTCATCTCTTTCCATTATTCCCTCTTCACCCGACTCCCCAGGGATTTTCTTTTCCTCTTCGAAGGCTTTTCCTCTCCTCTTTCTGTCGTCGCCGTGATTCACCAAATAGTTGGTGTTTTTTTCTCAAGTTTCGTCCCTCTGGCTGAGTTCTAAATTTCAGCTAGTTTCAAATTGATAGCCTAATGGCCCTTTTTCCTCTTTTTATATTTCGCCGCGTTTATTTGACTCTTCTGCCCACGGCATGACGACACTCCCCCCAACTTTACAAGAATTGCCTCTCGTCGTGCTTCGGCGAGATGCGCCATACTTCTCTCTCCCCCTTTGTGTTTGAGTCTAGATTCTCAGCGCTTTTTCACCGATTTTTTCCTCCGTTACAAGTTGTTTTTTTCCGTCCCTGTTTCCGTTTTTTTTTTCTTCCTAAACGCCTTTATCGCCAGTGCGCCCTACCCCAACCCCGCTTTCTCCCTCTTCCATGGTCCGTCTTGGGTCTAGCAAGACTCTGTGAACCTCGCTTGGACGATGGGTAGCTCAAACACGATGACGAGAGGAGTCCCCTCCCCCCCCCCCCAAATATTTGTCCAACTGGACTTCCGTTGAATATAGTGTATCATGGCCTTTCGGTCCCAATCATCCTTCTTTCATCCCTTAACCATGCAGAAGATGTTTCTACCGTCAAACGTTTTTTTTCGTGATTACCGGTCCATGCTTTTGCCCCCCCATGCCCGGTTGAATCCGTGCGCTTCTATTTTTACCCCTCATCGTAGTTTCCCTTTCTTCTCGCTCAGGCCCGGTCAACTCGAGCACTCTGTTCGACCGACTTCGCGCGCGACGCGGCGCTGAGTTGTTTCGTCCGTTCCTGCCTTGATCTTTTCCCGGTCTCGTGCGACCCCCCGTCGAAATCATCGTCCCCCCTTTGCCGACTTTTGGTTGAGTTTCTTGTGTGATAACCGTGGTTGATCCCGGCCGCGATCCCTTTTCTCTTAGCCTGACCAGTGGTATTGTGTCCCTATATTGATCTTTCGACCTGAAACTTTCGTTCTCTGCCTCCCCCCCCCCACCCCAGGGCGCCCGCCTGCCATTAGCTTCCGTTTTTTTCCAGCAGTTTTTCTCACCCTTTTTTTTTTTTCGTGCTGTTTTTTCCCCTCCGAGTTTCTGCGTTTCTTCTGTTCACTATGAACAGGAAATTTCCGTGCCCCTTCTCTTTTTTTTTCGCTCCCGTTGATGTCGTTTAAACCGTGTTACCAAGTTCTGGGTTCCCCGCCGTCGTTCGTTAACAGCGCCGTGTCCAAAAGATGTCAACAGGTTTTTTGGGCTTATCTTCAGCTTTGAACGACCTTTTTTTTTGTCCGATGTTTTCGCTCCTGTGCCATTCGGTGTATAGTCGTCCCTTTTCTTTAATGTCGATTTCACGCCCTTATCATTTGTTGGTTCTCCTTTCTCCTCTGGTCCCGAGCGTCACTTGCCCGTTCAAAATTCCGGATTTTCTTTTTTGCGACTCGTTTGCGGATTTTATTCACTCTGACCTTTTATCCCTTGGAGTAGTTAACGTGCGCAAACTCCTCTTGTTTTGAACACGGGCCCCGGTTGAGGACTTGCCGCCGTAATAGTCCTCTCTGAATTTTCGTGGTTTTCCGGCCCTTTCTGCGCTGACTTTAGATAATACCAGTGAAACCTTGCCTGCGTCGTTGCAGTACAATGTCCCGTAATGGATGTGTTGCCAGACCCGAGCGGATCCGGCCAACAAATACCCCCCACTCTAAGGCTTTTCCGAGGAAGCCGACTTCGAAAGCCCCACATTATCCCCTTCTCCCTCGATCCTCCTTTCGTTTGGTGGAATTCCCTGTTTGCCGTTTGCAACGAATCACCTGGTACCAATGCTTTTCCTTCAGACGGATGCCCCGACGACTTTTCTTCTATTTGGTCGGGATCCGCCGCCAAACGCCTTTTTTCCTAGATGGAACTTTCAATCACTGCGTTTTTCCTTTCCGTTTCGTCAGATTTTTTTTAATGGCACGTTCGCGTGAGGTTCTTTCCTTGGTTCTTTGCCTTCCGCTTTCGGATTTCTTGTGACCTTTCGTTCTTGTGTGAACCCTTGAATTTTCCATGACCCCGACGTTCCATGAAACAGCCTATCATTTCCTTTCCCTCCTCCCATGTCGCCGCGCAGGTGTTCCAATCGTCCTTCTCTTTATTAACTCTTTTCCAACTGGCACCTGCAAGTAACAGGAACTGCCCAACTGCCGTTTCTTTTTTTCAGAAATCCAATTTCAACTTCCCCTCCCCTCCCTTTCTGGGATCGGGATCCAGCCCCCTTTGGCGGGGCGCTCCAGTTGCTTTCCTTGTCTTAATCTGTCATTATGAACGGAGGCCAACCGAGCAACTGTGCACCCCCCCTTTTTCTCTTAGGGAGATTGATATCCAGGCAGTCGTTTTTCTTTTAAATTCCCCCTGGCATAAAGTTTTGTTTTTAAACTCAACAGAGGGTCAGGTTTAGTCTGGGCTTTTTTATTGCTATTAAGCTACATGAGCTCTTTTTCCTGGTGGTCCCCCATACAATGTCTCCCTCTTTTAAATTTTTGAGGGTTACTCTTACGGTGCTGGTTTTCACTTTTTTCATTAAAGCTCGGAGTTTTAGAAATTTTCGTTTTTTCCCCCCTTTCTGATGTCCGCATCTACGCGCAAGCCGTCCTTTTTCCCCGCCTTTATTTGTTGTAGCCCTGCGTATTTGAAGAATGTCTCTTCCCCTGCCTCCCTTCATTCGGCCTTGATAATTCCCTCTTTCCGCATCGGGTCTTATTATCCTGTTACCGAACTTTTGTTCTCAAGTAGTGTTTGTTCTTTCTATAGCGCTTTTGCCGATTTCTTCTAATCTCTCAACCTCCCTCAGCCGTTGTAGTTCTTTCCCCGCGACGTTTCCACAAACATTGTGCTTGCCTGCCGGAGGTACCCGCCGCTCAACCCTGAGTTTTGGATGGCGCTCTTTTGCCCCCTCTCGCTTCGGCAATTCCCCCCACCAGGGAAACTCGATTTCCCTCCCTGTTTTCCAAATGTCGTTTCGTCGTTTCTTACCATCCAATTCGAAGCAGCTGCTCAGGTAGTCCCTGCCCCGGCTTCCCGTTCGGTCCCCCTGCTCCCCCTCGGAGAATAGATGACCAGTAGAACTAGATTATCCCCCCCCTCCCCCCCACAGCCGTGCGAGCGTTCCTAACGTCCCGCTTTAGCGATGACAGGAGTTGTTGCGCTTGCGCGCTTTTCTTCTATACGTCTCCTCTTTCCTATTGAGAGTCTCTGACGAATGTTTCAGAGCGCTGGTGTCATCTAATGTGGGTCTTTTTGAGGTCAGTTTAATTGCATGCGCCTGGCCCGTTTGCTCCCTTTCCTTTTTTTCATTATCTCGTGATGCTGTATCCCAACATACTTGCGACATTTTGGCCTGGAGCTAGTTTTTGACCTTTGAATTGATAGTCAGACGACGTTACGCACATAGTCGACATTCATCGTAGGTGTCTTCTGTTCTCGGTCGTTTTAGCGGACGTTTTTTTTCTGACTGACGCTCTGCCCAACTTGTGGATCGTTTTGGCCCTGCCTTTACTCCAAGGTCTTTTTTTCTTCCTTCCCATGGCTAGGTTTATGTCGATTCGATGTCCCGAAATTTTTTCGCGTCCTTCTTTCCCCAGATTTGACCCGCTCTTTTTTTCCACCCATTGCTTCGTCCGCCTTTATGCGACTGCTTAAGAGATTATTGAAGCTCGCTTACGGGTCTGTGTCCTTCCGCTTCCTTCCAGGCGCAGGTGAACATCGTCGGTTCCCTTTTTTTGGTCGTTCAGCGGAGTCGCCGGTCACCGCACGTTTCTGAAACCCCGCCCTTGGACAACGCCCTCCCCCCTTCTGCCGCCCAGCACCGAAGCGCTTCCTGTGAACCCAAAGGTACTTCCTGTCGTCCAACAACTGATTGCAAATCGGCTGGCGACCATTCCCCCCCAACTTCTCCCCCCCCTTACGCGGACGAAGGGCCGCTTTCCCGAACTCCTTAGGTTCTGTTACGCAAAAAACTTATTTGGGAACCTCCGACCCCTCTTTCCGTTTTTTCTGCGAAGCGCCCTTTAGCATGGGGCAAACCCCAGTCCTCTTCTCAGAAATGACGACTTTCTCCCCCCATGATCCCCAACGTAAAGAAGTCGTGCCAGTTTTTAGGCTCTGGGCGGAGTCCCGATCGCTCCTTGGCTTTTTCGGGCTTTTAAGGTGTTGCAAAATTTCTTTTTCTCAACACCAAAAACCCCCCTTAAGTCCTCCCCTTTCGGTCCCAAAATCTTTACCGCAGGGTGCTCATGCCTCCTCCTTACTTTTCCCCTCCCTACTTCGATCTTTTTCAACTTTTTCCCCTCTCATGGCGGAGGAAAGCTGCGCCATCGTATTCCTGTGCGTCGGCAGCCGTTTTCAAACGATCTACGTTAAGCTTTGACTCTGAAGCCTAGCGCCTACTCCCTCACCTTTTCTCCTACCCCTCGTGCCCAGTACCTTCATGCTTCTGAAGAACGCCGTGTTTAACGGTCCCCAGCGTTCGAAAACCTCGTGGCTTTGGATCATTCGTTCCCCCCCCCTTCGTACTAACACAGTCGTCGTATCCGGTCAGGCATCGAAACCTCGGTGATTCGTTTTAAGTTCCCCACTTTCCCTTTTACTACGATTCTCATGTCTATTTTTAGTTCTCTGTTTCGTTCGCAGTCTTCCTTCCTCAGTGAACCAGTCCCCCCGCTGATATGGATGGGAATGGTCCCTGCCGATCGGCCCGCAGTTGACACACTACGTCGTGGGATGCAAAGCTAGACGTTTTTTTCCTTAATATTCATGCCCCTCGCGCCCTTCCCACCCCCCTGCAACAAAGTTACTTTTTCGCTTACGCGGCAAAGCCTCGAACGGCTTGATTCGATTTTTCCCAAACCGCTTTCTGGTATTTCTTATTCAGTCCCCCCTCCGTTGCTCGTGAGAAAATCCTGCCCCTCCTAGCTGTGCTCCCCGTGTTTTTCCTGATTCCCGACTAAGGACACTTACTTTTTTTCTTTTTCATTATTCGAGTGACCTGCAGGTTTCTCCTCCCCCTGGTTGATAAGGTCTTAATCTTAAACGTCGACTCGTTCTCATTGCTCCCTTCGCGACACCCCAAACCTCTTTTCTTTTTTTCCGGCCTTATTCCCTTTCTCCCCATCCCCCCCCCCCCCCCCCCCCCCCCCCCCCCCCCCCCCCCCCCCCCACCCCCTTGACCCCCCAGTGTTCCTCTTCTTGAAAAGGTCGCGTCCCTTCTCCCGGCCCGTTCCCCCCTCAACTGGTACAAAAGCGGTTTAAAGTCACCGTGATTTCCAAAATATCCTTTTCCCACTCGACTCCCCGGTTTATCCCCGATGCACCGAAGGAAGCTCCCGTCCCCATTCGATGCCCCAACAACCGAACATCGCCATTCCACATTTCCCCCCCCCCAAAAGGAGCCTCAATTCACCGTTGCCCATGCTTTCTTTCCCCTCCTTCTCTACCCCCGTTTTTTGGTTTTTTGTTTTTTTTTTTTTTTTTTTGTTGTTTGTTTTTTTTTTGTTTTTTTTTTTTTGTGTTCCTTTTTGTGGTGTGTGTTTTGTTTTTTTTTTTTTTTCCTTTTTCTTTTTTTTTTTTTTTTTTTTTTTTTTTTTTTTTTTTTTTTTTCTTTCGAGATACATCCCGCACAGGTTGCACCCCCCTTCTCACCACGGCTCCCTATGTGCGGCTCCATCTGCTGTCTTGATTCAGCTTTTATCTCCTTGCCCGACGCCCTACGGAAAACACGCCTTCACCAAAACGCCCACGCGTGTCCTCTTTTCCATTTTTGAACGGTGGATCAAGTTCCCCCCCGCTTGCCTTTACTTTCCCCCATGCGAATACGCGAAGAGCCAGCTCGCGATGTCGCGCTCCCCCCCTAAGTATTCCCCAGTTTTTTCTTCTTCCCTTTCCGTCTCTACCGGACGGAATCTCCTAATCAGCAAGTTGCCCCCTACCGCCTCCTTTTGAATTTCTATAAATCGAGCACCTTCTTTCTCATTCAAAGTGAAAGTTACGGGTGGAGTCTTGTATTCGGTTCAGCCTTTTCTTGAAGTCCTCTGAAATCTTTCTTGGTTCTCTTCTCGTCCCCTTTCCTGAGCCACTATCTTCCCCCTTTCTCTCCCCGTTCCCCCCCCTCTTGGTTGCTTGATATGATTTTTCCGTGTCCCTTTATTTTGCTTGCTACCGTGATTAGATATGAGTTACATCTTGCCTAGTCCAAGCTTTTCGGCCTTCCCCTTTCCCTTAGATCTTGTTGGTTATTTCATTTGCGCTCTCGCCTCCCCGCTTTTTTGAGGCATCTGGCCTCCCTTCACTTAATGCCGACACAAACTTGTCCGCGACCCCCGCACCTTCTTTCGTGGCTTGTTCCTGTTCGAATATTTTTCACGCGTTGTTGTTGTGATGAGCTTCCCGCCGTCCCCCCCTCAGATTCTACCCGGTTTGTGTCGTAATGACTTTTCATTTGGCCCTGCTTTCTCTAAACTCTTGATTCTCTGCGCTCAAGACTCACGAAAATTACCTTTCTGGGTTTTTAGAAGATGTGACCCACTAGTTCGACTCACCAACTCCCCAAACCCCCGCGCGGGGTCCTCACCTTACGATAAGCAGTTTTAGTGCCCTCCCCCAATATTTTGAAAACGCTCCCTGACCCCCGTGAATCTTTGGCTGCCCTTTTCGAGAAGTCTCTCACTCCTCCTTCTTCGCGCCGGAATAAATTTCTCAACCTCCCTTTTCGTCAACGAATCGAAACGAGTGCTGACCTGTCCCCCTCGTTTTCACTTTCAGCACCGCTTTTCCCTCTGATTGATTCTCACTTCACATGTAGTTTTTCCCTGTGATTTTATTACGGCCTTAATTGACATCCGGCACGTCCTTTCTCTTCCGACGCTCCTACACTCTCCTCCTCCTTGCGTATGTGTTCGATATTTTTCTTGTTTTTCCCCCCCTGCATCTTCTATTCGTCAACTTTCACAGCCTATGGCGAAGTATTTGGTTCCTGCCGGGTGCTTTCTTTAATTGCTTTGCTATCTACCTTTTCCCCCGCTGCATACTTAAGTTTTCTTTTTCCCTCTATTGAGCAGTTCCCTATCACTTTTGAGTGATGTAATCCAGTTTTTGTCCCATTATTCCGCCGTGCTCTTTGCTCCGGGGAAGTCATTCTGACCTCCGTTTTCTCCCCCCCTTTTCTTTTGATTTTGTGTGTGATTTTGCAATCCCGACTTAGGAACTGTTGCACGAGGAACCGTAGGAACCTAATTCTCCTTATTTTTCCGTCCCGTGCTGTCTCCCACCGCTTTGGGACCTTTCGCCGTTTGTTTTTGTTGTCCCCACCCGTTTTGTCAGGGACCAGTCCAGATCTGTCCCCCCAATTTTGTCGGTGCATTTTTTCATCCTTCCTTCTTCCCCTGGACATTATTTTGTACTCTGTTTTTTTTTTTCCCGCCCCCGACTTTTTGAAAGCGTGAGCCGCCGCAGTCGTTCCTTTCCCTATCACTTATTTCTTTTCGCTTCCTCTTTCCCGCCTCTCTCGTTAAACGCGTACCTCCCTTCCCCTTTCCTCTCCTGCCGGCACTCCTTTTTTGCCGTTTTTCGTCTCGAGTTTGCCGGATTTCTTCCCTTGGCTTTGTGGAACCTGCTTGCGTCCCATTGCCCATCCTTTTTTGACCATCAAGCCTTCCAGCCCCTTTCTCTTCTTTGTCGTCCGGTAGGAGGTTTGAGGCTTCCCTTCTGCGATCTCTACCAGCAAACGTCTTTTCCCCCTCTCCGTTGCCTTTCACCTCCTTTTAAGGGATTTTTCTCAACCCGACGCGAATCGGAAGCTTAAATTCCCTTCACCCGCCGTGCGATCGCCTTCCGACCTCCCCCCCCTTTCTAACGTTTCCCATGACCGATTTATCCTTTCCTGCCTCTTTGGCTTTAATTTTTTTTGTTCTGAACGTCACCCTTGGATTTTTCACTGATTCGGCGAACTTTTATCGTGTTGATTCCAGCCCTCCCCCTCGACCACATGTTTTCGAAGATGGTGACCTTTTCCCCCCTTCTTCGTTCTTCCGCTCCCTGACCTTTGTCGGATGTTTTGAAGTTTCGAGCTTCCTTCGTTTCGTGAGTCACCTTCGTCCTTTCCTCTCCTGCTTTCGCTGGTTCGATTGGTGCCCCCCTCCTTCGGTCCCCCCCCCCCGTTGCCTACTTTTCATGAAAAAAGAACTTTTCGATTCTCGATCTTTGCCTCATGAGCGCGGCCGTTGCAGCGTTTCCCTCCCTCTCCTCTTTGGCAGTGGCATATTCCCCCCTGATGGCGATCCATTCTCCCCCTTTAAACATGTTTTGCCGATTGGGACCGCTCAGGTTTCCCTTAACTCTCAAATGATCTCCTGCCATCAATCCTATCCGACACTCAGTGTCCTGCACCACTCGCTTTCCCGCCGACTTCTTCTTTTTCACGTTGCTCATGTATTCTCTTACTTGCTTCTGATTAGTGCCTCCCTGGGTGCCCCACCATCCTGTTCCTGATAGTTTCAGCATCCCCTTTTCAGAGTATTTTCCGGAAATTTTCCTATTCCCCTACCCTTTTTCGCGTACCATTCACGTTTTTAAGGAGTTTGGGGGCTGTGTTCGATTCCGTGAGCACGATTCTTGGTATTGAATGGTCGCCCGGCTGTTTGCCCATCCCCAAAGTTTTTCCGCCGTAGATAATTCTTTGTCCCGCTTGCAGTGAGGTGCGGGGTAAGTGGTGTCCCCTCCAACATTTTCCCAAGGCTCTTGCTTTCCCTCTTGTCGCTCCTCTGACCAGACGCTCACGTTCCCGCCCTTTTTTCCTCCCCTACGTCTTTTTGTATACAGGACCCCTTGTCCTAATGAATAGGCTCCTTGCACCGGTCGCGCATTTCAATAATCTATTCCCTCTAGATCGGGTCCCTTCCCCCCCCTTTTTTTCCTGAGGTTGTGGGGGCAAGCCACCTTGATTTAGAATTTCCGCCCCCGACTTTTTTTTCCCCCCCGAGTCAATATTGTCCCTCGATCTATGGTAGGATTCTTCCTGGCTCACGACTGATCCCGTTGTCTTTTTCCCCCGTTCCTTCCCCTAGGCCACCTTGTTGATCTGTGACAGATGTATTCTCTACTGCCAAATCCCTTTCGGACTTACCCCCCTGACCAAGAGTGAAACGCTCTCTCCCCTCTCTCTCCACCGTCTTCTTTGGCGAGTCGTTTTTTCCTCCGGAATATCCAACATGAAGCAGCGCGCCAGTTTCGCTCCTCATGCAGGCTTCCCCTTTTTTCCGCATCAGGAGCTCCGCCTGCTTGAACCCCCAGTACCTACCCTCTGCTCCTTTGCCGGCGAATTTTCCCCTTATCGTAATAACTGCAGCCGATATGTTGTTTTCACTTTCCCTCGTACATCGTCCTTTCTCTCCTGCCCGTTGTTGTTTTTTTTCTAGAGATGTTTGTCTTTCCCGAATGTGTCCCCATGTCCTCTGGGATTCATCCCTTTCCTCGGTACGGGCTGCGCATTCCTAGGAACTTGCATTTTCTTCACGATGAGCCCTCGGGCTTAGGTCTCTTTTTTTTTCTTATACCCATGGAGCCTCCATTATTCACGGACTGGGCACTTCGTCGTACGCTTTGCGCGACCCTTTCGACATTCTTTCAGGACGAAGTACTATTCCATCCCTTTAAATTTAATCGCGTCGATCTCGTGTCTCCTTTTGGTTATTCGGCCGCGCTTTTTGCGCGATATTCATATTCCTTCCCTATATAATCAAATGTGGGATGTGGGAGGCTTCGGCCCTCAATCAGATAAGTATCCCCCCCTAGGAGAGGGTATGTATGTCTCGCGACTCCTCCATCCTTTTTTTGACCCTTACCCTTTTTTTTTTTTTTTTTTTATTTTTTTTTTTTTTTTATTTCTTTTTTTGGTTTGTTTTTTTTTTTTTCTCTTTTTTTTTTTTCTCAAATACACGCTGTAATTTTTTCCCCCCTTCCTGTCCTCCTAGGCCGACTATGTCCTGAGAGGATTATTGGAGATTCTCTATTCGGACCCCCCCTTAGTACACGCGCACGCTGCGCCTAGACTTGTCAGGGCAGCGCTCCCCTTCCATTTCCCTCTCCCTTTTCGAAAAACGCTTCCGTTTGCTGGACGCCAAGACGGCTCCGACCCCCGCACCATTACACCCTCCCTTCTTCATCGCGAGCGAACAACTTTGCTTTCACACTCGGCTGGCTTTGACCTTTCCACCCCTCGACCAGAGTCTAGGAGTCCCTTCTTTCTACAGGGCGTCCAACTCCTCCCGCTGGTTCCTTTTACGCCCCTAAAAACTGTATGCATCCTTACGAACAACCATTTTTTCACAAAGTGCATTGTCTGTCCGGCGAGCCCTGAACATCATTGCTAGTATGTTGGGAACAAGTTTTTTCCTTTTTCTCTTCACGCCCTTCAGCCCTTCCCGTCCCTAGCGATCTTTCTTAACGAAAGATGATTGGAGCGCCCCGGAGATTTTGTGGCTGGGTCCCTTGTCGTTCCCGGCGAGTGTTTCTGAGATTTCGCCCCCCTTTTTCTCTTATAGAAACACCCCAAACCCAGCGAAGTCATAGACACCCCCATCTTCAGCCCAGGGTCATCGGTTAGTATCCATGCATTTTCTGTCTGTCACGTGCCCCGTGCGCCGATGATCCCGGCGGGTGAAAATGTGCTATATTTCCTTGGGAACGCGTTCATTCTCCGATTCTCCTCCTAAGACACACCTCTACTATGTATCTTGTCCCCCGAACTAGGAATAATCCTCCCCCCAGGAGAGCACGCACCCCCCTGCTTCCCCCTCGCTCCCCTTGTACCCTTTTCCCTTACCCGTGATTTAGGGTTTCACTCTTGAAACAATATTTTTCTCCCCATTTTCCTGCCCCCCCCGCTTTGAACCCCCAAAGTCGTTCTCCGGAAATCCGTGTTTATGAATTAAGTTCCCCGTCCCGCAACACCCCCCATTCCGAATCATCGTTCGATGTGTCCGTTCCGATTTTTGCTTTTCGTTTCTCATGAAAAAAAGCTGTTTGCGGTATTTTTTCCTTGCCCGATTTGATGCCACTTTCCTGTTTGTGGCTTCCCAACGGTCGTGGCCTCTTTTTTCTTCTTCCCCTCCCTTCCTTAGCACCCCCCCGAAACATCGAAGTTACGAGTGATTACGAGGACAACTTTTCGGCCCTTTTGGGACTTCGATCACTTTGCTTTATTTTCCGTTTTTTGCCAGGTAATCACCCCCTTTTATGTGTACTTCAAATATCACCCTCGCGTTCCAGGGAACGAGGTTTCCTCTTTACTGACCTCTCTGAATTCTTCCTAGCTTGACCCCTTCCCTTTTACCCCCATCAGCTTGATAAGGGCGTGGACCCTGACCCCCTGGTATATTCGGCGTTCGCTTGCTTCTATTCTTGCCCCCTCCCCCATTCGCCGGCACCGATTTTTTTTGTTCCGGCAAGGATTCAACTGTTTTCCCCCGCAACCCGTTGTTCCCCGCCTTTGGGACCCCGGAATTTTGTGTCCCCCCCCTAGAGAACCTGGCCCCCGGTTTTGTCCTCATCACGTGGTCTTTACCCCCCACTATCCTGGAGAAAGTACTCTACAGACCTCTTCCCCCCCCCCGCAGTCTTTTCCCCCCCCCCTTCTCCGAAACCAAAAACGCTCATCCCTTTTCTCCCCCATGATGTCTCCAATAGTCAAATGCTAGACGGCTTTCCCTCTCCCCAGTCGGCCAGTTTTCCTCCCTCACTTTTCCGCCAAGGCTCAATCTTGCGTCCCCCCAATACGCGGGTTCAGTTTATCGCTCGATGTTATCTCGTGGAGACCAGTAACCCACCATCACCCACCATACGGACGGCCCCTCTGTTCTTTTCATTTTCCATGGCGCCCCTCGGATTCCGTTCAGCCGCCTCCTTCTTCTGCCCACCTTCTCGCCGTGCTCGCGACCTTTTCTCTCGTCTTCCTTCCTTTCCTCTCCCCCCACCGAGTGATACGACTTAGCGCAGGAGAATCCCTTCTCCCCCCCTCCCTTCACCCTCCATACATGTGTCCTTCCATAACTTCTTCGCCGATGTGGATTCGTGTTTTCTCGGACTCTTTTTTTCGTTCTCGGTTCGCCTTTCTCCTTTCGATTCACCGCGTTTTTGGTAGACTTTCGAAGGTTCTCTCTTTTAATTCGACCCGTGTTCCAAATAGTTTGATCTCCTGCTTATTCCGTTTTTTTCCTGCCCCCTTTTTTTTGGTTGCTGCTCCGTGATCGTCAACATTTCTTCTTTCCCATCTTCTACCCATCTTGTAGCAAATGGCCATCGTATTTCTGGTTTCCCCTTGGTTTGCACCGATGAGGATAATCGCGCCCCGTCATACGACACCCCCCACCCTTTCCACTCTTCCACGTCCATCGTCGGCTCTTCTTCTCTTCTAATCTTCTTTCCCTCCCTCGTTTTTTTTTAGGATTACGAGCCGGTCGGTCCCCTTTTCCCCGTTTTGTTTTTTTTTTTAGTCATCCCCTTTTCCCTTTTCCATTATTTCCCTCCCGTTTATTCCAGATGAGACAGAACAAAGAAATTACTATCCCCCTTTTTCCCGCTGTTTCGTCCTAGATTTTACCAATTTCCGCCCCCTTTAGCACCCCCCCAAAACCAAGCTGCTCTTTTCGCCCCTTCCCCATCAGGAGCGCCACCCCTCTTTTTCCCACCCTCGACTACGTGAAGATAGTGGTCAATTCAAAGGGCCTGAGACAGTTTTATCCCTTCCCGTTGATCCTTTTTGTCCTTTTCCCCCATTCCTCAGATGTTCGACCCTCGAAGACGACCGCTTCATAGTTCCAGTTTTTTCCCAAGATTTATTTATTCAAGGTCTTGAATGGAATTATTCGAATTCCCCCCCCCGTCCTTTGTTTAGTTCCCTTTCTGTCCCCTCTTTCCTGCTTCGGACTTCTCCCATTTGCCCGGCTTCAGAAGCATTCGAGTTTCGACTGCGACTCGAGAGAGTGTTTTCGTAGTCTTGTCAATTGTTATCTTTTTCTTTCCTCGAACAAGAATGACCTCTCCCTCCTCTTGCAGCCCGTCCTTTTTCCGCTGTTTCCTGTTTTGTCTCCCTGGGCCCCGGTCCCCCTCTCTATATAAACTTGATGAACCTCAGGGAGAGCTCCCTATTGCCATTTTACCCTCCCCTTTTCTCGCTTGCTGTAATCGATTAGAATTTCGCCGACCTCTCATTGCCACGTTAATTCGCGTCATTGCTATTTTTTTGCCCTTTCGTCGGGTTTTTGTTGCCTATACCTGTTTCCCTTTTCCGGTGGCTCCCTTTTCACCGGATCCTTCGCCGTTCCTTTGAGCAGAGATATTTTTTTACCGTGATTGTTACCACCCGCTTGGGACCATTTTTTTTTTTTTCCACACCGGTGCGGAAGTTAACTTCGCTTTTTTCCCTCATTCTGTCACCCCACTTTTTTTTTTTTGGTGCCATTCCGCCGTGCAGAGAAAATCGTTTCTTCTTCGCCTCCGTTGGACAACTCGCGTGTATAGCACGAAGTATCTCCTGTTCCGCCCTTTAAGTTGATTTTGGACCTGGGGTTTCCTCTTTAAAGAATCCTGATTTCCCTCCTTACTTTCCCTTCCCCTTCGTGCCCGCAACCAACCCTTTTCCTTTTGATCCCGGAGTCGCGATATTAGAGTTGCTGTTTCTCTGGATTCACTTGCAACCTGAGGCCGTTTTTTTGTCCCTCCTCAGTCCCGGTCTCCCCCTTCGCTTCCTTTTTTCCTTTTCATCGAAATCGTCCCCTCGAATGTTGGGGTTGTGGGATGCTGATGTTCAAGAACCAACTTTTGTGCCGAGCCTCCCACGACTCCTTCTTTTGTTGCCCTCACAACGCCGGCACGTGAAGATCTACTACCTCTTTGCGGTTTCACGAGGAAGAAGATCGAATAAACTCGCAAAAGTAAAACATCTCCGAGAATTTTGTTTGCCCTTTTTGGCCTTCGCTTTTGGACGTTAGAACTTCTCCCCTGGGAATTTTTTTCCGACTCAATGTAAGGATTGGTCCCTCCTTCGACCGCTTGGGTCCTCCTCTCCCCTCACCTGGAACCTTGTGTTTTGTTCCCCTGATGGTGACCCCCCTTAAATCAGGCCTCAGGTGTTCCTTGGCCCCCTTTTTTAAGTTGGTCTTTTCCCCTGTTGCAAGCCCTTCTTGCTATTCTTCGCGTTTTGCTTTCCTTGCGTTCTCCTGTTCGCTCGTGGTGACATCGTGCGGATGATGATCCTATGAGTCTATTCTATCTTTCCTCAGCCTTCCCCTTTCTCCTGTTGTAGCTCGTGAATTGGAGTCCATTTAACTCCGCTAAATGAGCACCTTAAGTCCCCATGTGTCCTGGCACCTTTGCTCCCTCCTTTTTTTTCTATTTCAATCGAACCAAACCCTCCTTTTGCTCCCCTCACAAATTTCACCCCCTCGTTTTCCTAAGTTAGTCGGAGTGTAAAGACTCGCTATCTTTCCCGTATTATTTTTTCCCTTCCCTTCCTTCTTTTCTTCTGAACGTGATTTCCTATTTTCTGAAATTGCCAAAAGAACGGAGGTTTCGCTCTATCCCCTCTGCCCCTCAGCTTTTTCTTTTCCCCGCTGCATCAATTTTTCGGTCCCTCCCGCGGTTCCTTCTTTGGGCCGTTCCATTCAGATAATCGGCAGCAAGATATTTGGTCGATTTCTTTGATGGTCGCCACGTGGGAATAAAGTTGTTTAGTCCCTCCGCCCACTTTGATGGTTTCCTTATCATCCCTTTTTGGGCCTTCGCCGAATTGGTTTTTTTCCCTCCCCCGCAATTTCTGTTGTTTTAAATCTTCGTGTTCCCTAATCGAAGGAAAGTTTCCCCTCATTGAAAGCGCTTCGCGACTTGTATCTTCCTGTCCTTTGCCTCCGCCGTCCTCCTGCGCACGTAGAGCCTTTTTCCCTTACTTTTCCCTTCCCTCGTTGCCTCTTTAGGACATAGGCATTTTACTCACCGGGGGTAACTTTTTCTCTTTTGCTGTCCGTGATCTCAAAGCCTCTTTTCGTCATTCCTCTCTGACATTCTCCTACCATTAGAGCATCATCTCGCTTTAGGCTTCGTCCAGATTTTTCCTCTGAGTGGCGCCAACCAACGCAACCCTCTTCCCCCCCAATTTGATGCGTTTCCTATTAATTGCTGATATATGCGGAACCTGATACGCTTTCCTTGCCATATAAACCCCCTTTACCTATTTCCTCCCTCTGCGCAGTAGACGATGAAATTTTAGCATAGTCGCGTTTACGAGATGACACTCCCCCACACTTCTAAGTTTTTTTCCGCTGCGTAGCGCCTTCCCTCCCTGCTTTTGTTCCTTGATACAATGGTTGAGCCAGCAGTCAGTTGAAAGCGGACAACGTAACGAACCGCAAGGAGAGAAATGCCCCTTCCTTAACATCCTGCCGCCCGCCTGATGGGCCCGATACTCTCCCTT
>Ga0179593_1397352_pt1 | contig 35753 bp, 30 predicted proteins | sample CZODoug2_1_08_16_FD_185931 | JGI IMG/M metagenome (GOLD analysis project Ga0179593, IMG submission 185931) | Vadose zone soil fungal communities from Angelo Coast Range Reserve, California, USA - CZODoug2_1_08_16fungal (PacBio error correction) | ecosystem: Environmental > Terrestrial > Soil >... | reverse complement strand
ATCCCCCAAAGGATTAAAGCTGCCCGCAACCCTAGAGTCTCACCCGGCAGTTTTTTCTTTGTCGTAAGGGATCCCTCTTCCCCACTTTTGTTAGGTTTCCGCTGCAGAAGGGCCCCCCTGCTTGTTCCCCTTTTCCCGTCCTTGCACCTGCAACGCTCCCCGGATCTTTCCCCCTCTCAGCTGGTGTTGATTTCCCCCCAATCTGGATTGGTGGGAGCCCAACGTTCAAAACGGAAGGTTTCCGTCCCCCCCCAAGGTCCCCCCGCCATCAGTCCCCCTTGGAAGTAACGTCCACAATGTTCTTACTCTGACTATATTAATTCCACCCCTCGGCAGCGACTCCCCCCCCTCCCCTCTTCTTTTCGTGTGGTGTTATTTTCTCTTCTTTGTTATTCGTGAGAGTTTTAATTAAGCATCCCCTCCTCCCTTGACCCCCGTTTTTCTTCGTTTCCCCCCTTCTTTCCTGTTTCCCATTTACCCCCTTAAGTGATTCACTAGAAAAGAGCTTTGTCTGTTTTTTCTTTTGCCCCCTCTCCCGCTTGCGGCCGTGTATCTGTATCGGCTTCCCCTTCCCCTGAAACTTTCAATTTCCATTTAGCCCGGTCATAGGATAAAATCCTTGCACGGGCTATTTTTCCCTGTTTCGGTTCCGGATGGACTCTGTCTTTTCGACTATTCCCGAGAATTTTTCCCTTCCTTTTTTTGATTTTTCTTTGTCCAAATCAATCAGGGCGCGCCCAGGCACCTCCTTCTCCCCGCCCCAGGTCCTGCTTTCTTAAATAGAACACCAAATGGGCGCGGTCAAGGTGTTCTCTCCTTTCCCCCTTTCTTTTTTTCCACGTTTTTGCCGGTTTTCAGGGCTTTGAAACCCCTCCTCATGTCCCTAGCATTTTAATTTTGCCAAGCTTTCTTTCTGACGCAGCCCAGTTCGCAGTGAACGGTACTTCTGGTCTTTTATTCCCCCCCTCTTAGTTAAACCTTCGTCCCCAGGACCCTATTTGTTGAGCAGAGGCATGTGGCGGTATTGCCCAAAATTACCGTTCTTCCACACGTCCCCAACACTGGTTTGTGTATTGCTCTCCCCTCCTCGAGCCGACATTCTTGCATCCCACAAAACCCCCACCCCTTGTCTTTCCCCCCGAGTTCTTCTTAATTCCGAGGTGCTTTTTGGTCTAAGTCCGCTTCCTTCTGCGACGCCACACCAGAAGTGCACAAGTTTGACACTAAATTATTAACCCCGATTACTTTTCACTCTTGCATTTTCCTCCCGGTTTCGGCTCTGGACAAGTCACGTTTCTCTGCCAGCGTGATTCTCCTCCTTCTATTCCTGATTCCTGCTTGTAACCCTATGGAAGGAAAACGTGATCTTATCGGTTTTCCCCCCCCCCCCAAAACAACGCTCTTGGGCGATCGCAGCACTGCGTTTGCAACGAGCAAGGATGATCCCCTTACCATGCGTTTCAAGTTAAAAACGTTAATTGTGCCGTCGCTTTTTCGTTTGTACCGTTTTCTTGGCGTTGACGTCCTGGACAGACCTCGCCCTGACGTTTTTTTTTTTTCCTTTTTTTTTTTTGGAAGGCCAAATGAATCTCTCACCGGTGTATTGACGGGATCCCTGGCTTTTTTGATTAAGACGCGAAATGTTTGTGTCCTCCCCCCCATTTCTTTCTTCTATTCGCTGCTGGCCGGGGCGTCTCTCCGGTCCGCTCCCTTTTTGTGCCTCATTGCGGAAAGACTGGATGAGAACCCTTTCCGGCCTTTTTTACCCCTGATGGGCGTTCCCCTCCTAGATCTCCGCCCCTCCCCGCGTTTTTTTAGTGTACTCAGGGCAGCTCGCTCGGCCCCTGTTCCAACCCCTTTTTTCCCCGATTTGTTTCACGCCAGCGGTCACTACGTTTAGCCTTCCCGCCTCCACACTTCAATTCCCCGACACGGCGCCACCGTTCCTTTTCTGGCTCTCTATCGGCGGGGTCCATGAGATGGAGGCATCAGCATCTTTCTGTGACTCCGACCAGCCTTGAGAGAAGTCGGGAACGCATGGGATTTGTTCCTCCTTGCGAATTACCCTAAGACCGACGGGATTTAAACCGAGGAAAGGGCCACTTCTTTCCACTTGTTAAATTTTTTCTTCTATCTCCCCCCCCTTTTTTTTTTTCTGAGAACTGCATTTAACCCGGGATGTTACTCTAGAACTTCCCTTTTGAAGTTATGTCTTCTCCTCTGCATTTCCCTACGGGGTACCATCCCCTGAGAGTCCCGAAATAGTGCTTCATTAAAGGAGGCCCACTTAATCTTTATAGCTATCGCATAATGTTCTGGGCTGTACCGCGGTCTTCCCCCTCGACTCGCAAGCAACCGTGCCGTTTCTATCGGGTAAACGGGGAGTTCGCGGGGACTCCCTCGTTTCTTTCCGGCGAATCGTTTTCCTTCCCCCCTGAAAGTTAAGTTTTATTGGTGTGGCCCGGGCGCGGTTGGAGGCACTCTCCTGCCCTCCAGCACTTTCAGTCCGAGACGTGCTGTGCCCTAGGTTTTAACCCACCGAAGTTGTCTGGTCCGCCCTTCCTCCCCCCCGTCCCATCGAAATTCTTCACCTCCCGTCTCATGAGGAGAAGCCCGACTCCAGGCCCCCCTGGCCCTACTCTGCGACCCGTGTTTTGGGGAAAATCTTATCTGATGGGATTGACAACTTCCCCGCCAGGGTCCTCCCCCCTCCTCGACTTTCCGACCATGATTGCCAATTTGTTTCCCCCTTCTCCCCCCCCCCCTTTCCCAAAATGGTCTGATTTGCTTAGTCCCGGTTTTCTTCCCCCCGTCCAGCGCAATTCTCAGCGCCAACCTTCTTCACTCCTTTTCCGCATTTCGCCTGTGTAAGTGAGCAGATTGTCCCGCTTGGGCCCCCGCTTGCGCCTCTGCAATCGAGCTTTTTGCCAGAAAGACGACGTTTTTCCCCCTCCTCATTTTTTCAGCTCCTTTCGCTGCTCTCTGAATGCTTTTAAGGACTCCAGTGCGTGGAAAGAACTCCAGACTCGGCCAGGGGAACCTGGTTCAGCTGCCTGCCCCGTTCACCGGGTCCAACGCTGCCTTCCGCGGTCATAATTTTTAGAAACCTGTTTGAACGGATCTGGTGTGTCGGCAGTTTTTTTCTTCCCCCTCGCGGCTTAGAACCCAAAAGCCACGCGGAAGGGGACCTCCCTCTTTTATCCCTTGCTTTTCGCATTAGGCTCTTCTCTTCATTTTGCAATTTCATGAAGATCCTACCCGTGTTGGACGTGTTCAAAGAATTTCGAACCTGCCCCCCCCACAATCCTCTCCTATTCCTTTTGTTTTTCCATGGCTGATTTATCTCCCCTCAAACTTGTGGATCAAGCCATACCAATGGTCATGAGAAGGAGTTTCCCGCCTCCCGGCTTGCCCAAATGAGCATTTCCCTTCTCCCCACCATCGACATTAAAGCCACCCAAACCTCACAACATTTGTCACCAAATTTTTTCGCCTTCTCTGACGAGCGTAAAGGAAGACTGGATTATAACCTCCCCCGTCCAGGATCCTTTCCTGTGACGGGACGTTAGTTCCGCTCCCAGGGCTTTCTTTTCCAATCCAAAACAGGACTTTAAGGTCGTCGGAAACCTCTGGCTCCACCCCCGGTCACACCTGGAGCTCAGAGAAGGGAGGTGATTTTGGTATCAGGCCTTCCCCCCCCTTCCTGCTCTCCAACTCGCAGCTTCGTCCGGAAAGGCATTTCAAAAGGTCTTTCCCCTCGCACTTTTTGACGTTTCCCCCAAATACCCACCAATTATTTAGAGTGGTTTCTTTTGAGCCCCACAAACCGTAAAAACGGTCCTTTTCATTCCCCAGATACGGAAAACCCTGAGCCTAAAGGCACGGGAAATGTTCCAGCAGATTCCCCTTCTAATTTTTCCCCCCCAACCTCCCAGCTCCAAATCAGCCCCTCTCCCCCTTTCCCCCCCCCCCCCTCCTGGTTTTTGTTAGAGAGTTATTGCTCCGAGTTGTTCCTGAGAAGTAACTTCCCCTTGGCCCCTTTTTCTTTCATTTTCTTTTTCCTTTGATATGTTTTTATGTATGCCCCTTTTTTCCCCCTTTCCATCTTTTGGCCACCAACCGAACCTGGTTTATTCAAGCAGCTGAGAAGGCCGTTTTCTTGCTCCGGTGAATCTTTTTTTCTCCGGATGGTTGATTTCCCTTTCCGCTGACACCTTTTTCCCCCCCCTTCTCTCCCTCCTGCGATCAACCTCCTTGTTAGCTGGGCTTTCCGTTTCTGAATGTCCTTCTTTTAAGACGACATTCAACTTTTTGACAATACAACTCCCAGGGGAGCGGAACGAGTACAGTCCCTCCTCCCGGCCCGGTAATTCGCGGTTCAACAGATTCATGTACAATGGTCCTTTTCCCCTTTCCCCTTTTTTCTGCTTCTTCCCTGGGCTTTTTCCGCTTGAAGCTTCGACTTGTTCCCTTTCTTTGCCTCAACTCTTCCGTTCCTTTTTCCCTACAAGCCCATGGAATTCATGTCATACGCCAAGTAGGCTTTATCCCCAGCGTGACATTTCTTCTCCTACATTCTTCCCCCCATTTCCAATCGTGTTCGGGCAGTTAGCAACTCCCTTTTTTCCTCCTTTTTTCCAACCCTTCGGTGTTTAGGCGTCAACTTCCTTTCCTTTTCCCAATTTGGAAGAATTAAAGAGGGAGCTTCCTAGGGTGCTGTGTGATCAGCTTGCTGTTCTTAATGCAGAACACCCCCAGCCAGCAATCCCCCCTTTTTCCCCTTTCCCCCTCCCGGTCTGCACCCCTCTGGACATCCGTTTTTCCCTTATTTGGAATATCCCAGGCCCCAAAGAAGATCTTCCCAGCGACTTTTCTTTAATTTGCTATTGCGATAGCCAGCGTAACCTTTTCCCTCCTACCATTGGTGCCGTCAAACTGCGGAGTACTGCAAAAATCTTCCTCTTCTGTGATGCGCCCTCTTTGGCCCTTTCTGAAAGGATTCTCTCCCTGATTCTCACCGTACCACTGTCTCGTCTCATTTTGAGATTGCGCGATACTTCTCTTTGCTTTTCACCCGGGACGTTTTACGATCGCTCGGTTGCAGTACTTTTGGGCGGACCTTTTTTTTGGTGAGAAGTAGTCCTGTTTCCTCTGTTTCCGCCACTTTTTTTGAGCAATCAGAATTTACAGACCCGCCGCCTCCTCTTTTTCGGGGTCGCCAATGATGTGAGAGCCTATGTCCTCTTCTCCCTGGCTCCTTGCTCCGAGCTAACGTAATAATGTCTTAACCTAGTTGCGGACCGTTTGCCAATACCCCCCCTTTTCTTTTCTTAAAGAACTCGGCGCAGAAAGATCCCATAGCCATGATTCCCTTTCTTACCGCTCAGGAGTCAATTTTTCATCTCCTTCCTTTTTTACCCACGCATTTTAGGTCGTAGGGAGTCCCTTTTCATGCTCGAGTCGTCACGACCAAACGCACTTCCCCCCCTCCCCTCCCAGTTCCTCACCGGCGTTTTGCGAGCTCTTCCTCTCTGCCCACGGTATTTATGAGGCAAGAGGATGGGGTGTCCCTCCCTACTTCCTCTCTAGTTCCGAGTTCGGAGAATCTCCTTTTATTTGGACTTCCTTTTTTCCTTCCTCTTTATCAATTAATATCCTGACCAGCCATGGGGCTCGGCCACAGGTCCTTTGCTAGGTCCTGCCCCCCTTTTTTTCATTCCTCATTTTTCCTCTGTTGGTGAGAGAGATGAAACTGTAAGTTAAACCCCTTGTTTTGGACATCCGCCGTTTGTCCGATTTTTCCCCCCCTTCTTTTTTTTACTCTTCGAGAAGAGGGGGAATCATTTAGTGACGCACCTTTCTTCTATCGAACCATTTCCCACGGCTTTAGTAACCTCCCCCCCCAATCTGCCCTCGAAACTAAATACATTTGCCCGGATGGGGTTACGAATCCTCAGCCCAGAGCATTTTGGTCGCTCCTTTGGATGGGAGGGGTTCTTGACTCTCGTATTGACCCGTATACTTTAGGTTCCCTCACCCTAAATCTATGCGAAAGGGGTTACCGGGAAGATATGCAATTGGACCCCTTATACGCGGGCCTAACACATAGGGCCATTACCTCCTTTTTTTTCTTAGAGAGCTTGGGCCGCCCTTTTCCTTTTCTGAGTCACGACTTTCTTCTTTCACACTTTTTTTTTAATGATTCTCTCGATACTTGACGGCCGGCAGCGCGAGCCATGGCGTCTTCTAGCGCATGGGTCCAAACAATTTGTTAGAAACTCCAACGCTCGAGGTCTGGTATTGACAAATTCCCCCTGCGATCCACAGAGGCAGCATCTCTTAAATTTTTTTCCCCACCGCCCCAAGTCAACCGGGCTCTTTTCCTGTTTGCAACAAGAGACTTTTATCTCTCCCCCCCAATGGAAGCCACCTCAGATTCCCTTTTCTTCCGACCGTAGTGCCGTTTAATATTGGATGGCATTGGCACTCTTTCTCTCCTTTCGGGCTTAATGTTGTTGGGCCATCCGAAGACGAAGCCTTTTTACTCGCAGTGGGTTCTTATGCTCCCTTTTCTTCAGGCTTTCAATTACCAAGTCCTGCAAGAACTCCTCTAGTTGCCCCTTGGGCAAGTACCCTCCTCCCCCTTCCACCAACCTGGACTGAATGAGTACAATTAATGTTTTGGACCCTCTTTCTCTTGTTCCAAACGTGATTGCTTGTTGAATTCTCAGGCTAATATGCAGACACAGAAGATTGGTTCCGGACCTGTCCCCCTCTTAGCAAGGGCTCCCCTCCTGATCGGTTTTTCACATTGCAACGAGAAGACTTCAACCAGCCCCCGTTGGTGGAAGGCGGAAACGGGAATTTTCATACTTACATGCCCTGCTCTTAAAAGTGATGGAGGGATTTCGTCCCCGCTCCCTCTTTTTTTTCCCGAGTTTTATAAAAGCAGCACCCCTTGTCATTCTGGGCGGCGGACTCCTAGACACAGGCTTGAGTTTCCCCCCCTTAAGCCTTTATCATTCGCACCCCCCGCCTTCCCCCTCTTCCCCCTTTCAGCAAAGTTAACCGCCGCAAACACGTGAAAATAAGTCGTCCTTTCTTTAATCCAATTTCCCAATTAAGATTCGATTATAATCCCCCCCCCCCCCCCCCCTTCATACTGTCTGTGAGGGTCTTAATGGGAGCCCCTGGTTTGATTAACAATCCAAGTCCTCCGCTGTTAAAACAATTTTCTTTTTTCCCCCCAGCCCCCCCCGCTGATCCACTCGAGTCACACCCCCCCCTGTCCAATTGTCTCGGAAAGTGGAGTTGATTTTCCACGGCGAGCTCTCCCAGGCACACCAAAGGTCTTTGCTTTCCCTGCGGTACCTTCCGCCATGCCCACCCGGATCCCCGATGAAAGACGTCAAGAGTTTTCCGGGCCGTGGCCCCCCCACGCCCCTCCCCCCACCCTTACCTCCCCCCAACCCCCCAAAGGTGGGTTTCGACCACCCCCTTTCCCCACCCTGACGGCGTCCATCCGGAAACCGTACAAAGAAACCAACTTCATTTTGACCATCACGGTGGCAGATGACTTATATTAATTCCCCCCCCCTTCGAGGCGATCCCTAAGATACCCTCTCTTGACTAGACTGCGTTGTTGGAGAGAGATTGTTTCTTGTCTTTCCTCTTCCCTCTGTTTTCCTTCCTGAAGGGAATAACGGACTATTCCTTCTTGTCTTTTTCTCTACTGGCTTGTGAGTTCTTTCGGTCCGTTCCTTCAGGTGGGGCGTGGGCCCACCATTTTCACTACTCTTTTTTTTTTTCGTTTTCCTCCTTTCCAGCTTGCTGATTCAGCTTAAGGTTTCCCTCGTCTTTCCCAGGTGGACATTTTTTTTTCATTACGAAAATATGATCGAATGTCTCCTTACAACCGTACCCCCTTCTTATTTTCATCGCTTTGCTTTGAGTGAATCCGGGTCCTTAATCTTATTATCGACCCTTTTTTTACTCGCATACCCAAACAGGGGAACCTTGAAAGACGCCCAACCCGACCAAGGGCCCCCTTAGTGAGGATAATATACTTATGCAGGTACAATCCTAGCCTTCAGGATGACTGAGCCCTCATTTTTCCCGTTTACGGGCTTGTCACTTTCTTTTTTTTCACGGAGATTACCATCGGGATTGAGCGGTAATTTTAAGACATTCGTGGCGCTGCGTGGACTCATCCTGCGCACACAAGGTCTGTTGGATATCCCTTCTGTCCCCCTTTCATCTCTTTAATCCTTCCATTCCCCCACCTTCTCTTTTTCGCTCTTTCATGTGGGTGAACACGGTGTCGCAAGTCCCCACACTTTTCCTTTATTTTTTTTTTTTTTTTAACTTTTCCCCTCGCCTCATTCTTTTGCCGTTTCTCCCGCTTGAGTTTTCGTTTTTGTTCAGTAAGAGATTGAAACTTCCCCCTCCCCTTCCCCCCGTCCTATCAACTTAAAACTTCCTACCTTCTTTCTCAACCCCGCTCCCTTTCCCCTTCCCCCTTTTCCTCTTTTCGGGAAGCCCAAGTGTACTAAGATTTTCGGCCGACTGGATTCCCTGCTACTCCCCGACTATCATTGTAACTGCTCCTCCCTTGGCACCCATTCTTCCCGGTCGAAATTACGGTTTGCCCCCCCATCGGATGGCTCGATCTGCCAATCTGCAAGGACGGGCTCCCATTCTTTGTCCCCCCCCTCAATACGCATAGGCTCCAAGGAAACGCTTTCCGGGACATTGTCCCTTAGTCATTTTTTTTTCCTTTTTTTTCGCTACCCCTATTTTTTCCTTTTGCCTTCCGAAACGCCATCAGCTTTTTTGTGGGTGATTACCGGGTTATTTTTTCCTTTTCTACCCTCAGCTACTTACTGCACGGTGGCCCTTATATCCCCTCTTTAGGCCCCATTTTTGGGAATACAAGCAGAGCCACGTTCTTTTTTTGCCCTACCCTTCTTTAGTAATTCGCTCGTAGACTCTCGGGTTTGCGCTTCCTTCCTTCCTGAGCGCCCTTGACCACCCCCGCCCGGATTTTTATGGGATGGAGAACGTCTTTTCCCTTATTCCCCCGTATGGGAGTGTTGTCCAAAGGATTTCCTTCCCCATCAAATCACAAGCCTCGATTCAGCTCCCATCAGTTTCAATTTAATCGGAAGGGTCAACACCCCCTGGATTTCCCCATATCCTGAAATCCCCCAAGCTAGGAAGAAGATTCCCTCCCCTAAACCCCCAGAACTTTCTCCACGACTCAACCTTCTTCTCCCCCCCCAACTGTTGAGCGCGCTTGGCAGAAAAGGTTCCGACATTGCGGTTTGCGGCCTCTCGTAGTGGGATTTTTCCCGCTACTCCTTGCTCGACCTAAGGCAAAGATAACTTTCTTTAAGTCCCCATCCGCGAGATCCCCCCCTCATATTCTCTCCCCCCCTTGGAACATCTAAGTCCTAGAGCGGTACTTCCTCTTTTTTCACTTCTTTTACTTTTACTCATCATAGTTGTTTTTTAGGCTCTCTTCCCAGGACTTCCTCTGAGTGCTGTTTTCCGCTTTCCCCCCCCCTTTGTCTTTTTCTTGAGGAATTCTAATTGATTTCTGACAGATGTACCCCCCCCCCGTTTCCCGAACCTCTTTTCTCTCGCCACTCTTCCTTTTCTACCCTCTTCTTCTGCCGCCCTTTTTTCTTTCCCCAAATTGGCCTCCATCGCAGCAGAAACCGTTTGCCTATTCTTCCTCCCTTTAGGGGGTGGTGTTTTTTTTACTGTTTTGTCTGGGAAGGAGACCTTCCTTTTAATCAAGAAAGTAATATGTTTCCAGGTTTTTTCTTTGATTTGATCGGTTTTTTTTTTTCCAGAGGGCAAACCCTCCTCGAACTCTCCCAGTGTGAGATTTGCACAAGCGTCCTTTAAGGCCATTCCCTAAGTTATAGTCCCGGTTCTTTAGTCGACCCTTCGCGAACGCCTTCAGAAGGTTATTCTGAGCCCGCGCAGCCATGGGCCCGAAGATTATATTTTTCTCAAAGTTTGCAGAAAAGCTTTCCTTTCTTGTGAGGGCCCCCCCTTTTCCCTCCCCTGTGCCCAGCTGCTGGCCCCCCTAGTCCCTTTCTCCCTTTAATTTGAAACTCCGTCCCCTGCGTCCACCAACGGGAGATGGCGTCGCCTGTTTGCCGTCACCGTTCCCATCGCCTTCCTGAACCCCAGTTTCCAACCTCGACGTTTCTTTTGATTCCGATCATAAGTGAAGGCCATCCCTTTCCCCTCCCTTGCCCCCGCTGAGGCTGTTTTAGCAATTGATTGGCCCCCCTAAGGACGACCGTTTTCCAGAAGTGGTTTCTCTCCTTTCCTGTAGATCAGGGTTTCCCTCCTTTCACTTCCCCCGTCGTTGTGCTCCAAACGGGCTTTGACACATGTGGAGATTCCGCCTCCTTTTTTTCCCACCCCCCAAACACCCCTTTTTCAGGTCTTCCCCCCTTCCTTTTGTTTAGTCCTCTTAGTTTTAAACCTTTATCTCTTGTGAATGGCTGAAGGATTACTTTTTCCTTTAGCTGAAACTAACGCCGACTCCCCCAAAGTCTCTGCTTGTTCTCCCGTTCTTTTTCCAAGTCCTGTCTTTTTTTGAGGTTATTTTTCCCAGTCGTCCTTTAAACAGAGAGTTTTGGGATTGTTGACAGCCCGGTTTCCTTTAATGCACTCCCGGTCTCTCTCCCCTCGATTTGGAGACCCCCCGGATTTAGCGGAAGATTCCTTGCTCGTGATTGTACCACCAAGTCCCCTCCTTTTTCAAGTTTTCTCGGGACGTCCCTCTCCTGGCTTTCCTTCCCCCCCCCCCCTCGCCCCCCGGCACGAGACCTACACATTTTCCGATGATTTTCACAGCCTGGTTTCCTTTGTTCCAAAAGCCCCCCCCTTTTCCCACCAAGGGTTCCAAAATAAAGTATTCCCTCCCAAGGCTGAAGCCCTTACCCCCATTCCTAATTCGATTATAAACCCTTTCCGCACTTTTTTTTTCCTTCTTGGGGACCTTTTTGCTTTCAGAGGAAGCAACGTGATTTTCTTTTTTGTCCTTGAACCAGAGAGCCCCCACCCATTCTCAGGCTGGTTCCCCCTTTGGGTGGCAAGCAAGAGGCCAGAGATTACGCCAGACACCGCGTCCCGGCATATACGGCCAGTTTCTGGGTGATCCTTTACTTGAAAATTTCTTTGCCCAAAATGATGGGTTCCTCTTCTTCAGGTACCTGCGAAATCCTATGAACCCGTCTCCTGAACGGTCGCTTTTTTTAGGCCTTCAACCTTCCCACCCAAACCAAATCTAGGTGTTCTTTTTTTTTGGCCAAAACGTAAAACTTACTTTACACGTTAACCACTCCTCCCCCCCTTTCCCCAGTTCTTCACACGTTTTAAACCTGAGTAGAGATGTTTTTCCAATAAGGGACCCCCTTCCCCTCTCCCCCTATTTTTACTCTATAATTTACTCTCCTCCTTGTTTTTTCTGATCTCTTTTTGGATTTTCTTCCCAACGTCCCCCAGATTCTCACGGAACCCCTCGTTGATTTGCTGCCATGTTCACGGTGATTAGCCTTTTTTTCCCTTCCCTTCAGGTTTTTGATTTTTTTTTTTCCCCAAACAACCCCCTCCCTTCCTTTTTTTTGATTTGTCGCTTTTTTTGTTGTCTCGTTGATGCACAAGGTGGCTGAGACGGCGACCCTTTTCCTGCCCTTGTAGTCTCTTTGGTTTTTCCTGCGGCATTCCAAATCCATATCCTTCCTGTGCCCTTCGCGTGTGCATCGGTCTTGACTAGCCCTTTTTCCCCATCCTTTTTCTCTTTCCATCAAAACTCCCTTTTGGCCCTTGAACTCCCCCCCTTCCCATATCGTTCGGTCATAAGGCACTGGGTAGAGGTGGGTGCGGTTCCCCCTTCTCCCCCCTTTTTTGCTTTTTCTTACTTGAACAACCCTCTAGATTTTACCTTTTTTTCCCTTCCAAATTTCCGAATCTTAAGACCACCCGTTGTCTCTGCGGAAGTGAATCCCCCTCCTTCCGTTACACCCAATCATTTCTTTCTTTTAGACACAGGTTTCCCCCTGATTCTCAATCACACACCGATTTGTCCTCCGGGAAGGGATTTCTCCCCTTATGGATGTCCAGAGCAAACCCTCGGTTTTTATGTTTCCTCTCCTTTCAAACCCTCCCCCTTCTCGAACTCAGCTAGTGGCAAGACATGGACCCCCTCTTCTCTTTCCCTTCCGCTGGTTTCTTTGTGTGATCTTTATCGTCCGGTATTTCCTTTTCCGGCAAATCCCGTCCCTCTAACCTGTGACGCCCATTTAATGGGAAATCTCAGTCCGGTTGTTACTTTTTCCTTCTCCTTTTTTCCCCCTTGGCACTTTTTAAGAGGAGGGAGTTTCCATCTCTTGTCTTCCTTTTCCGTCTCTCTCTTCAGATCCCTGCGCCCTTATCCAATGCACACCACATGGACGGCCCCAAAACTTACTTCTTTTTCCCCCCACACCACCTGGATATTTCTCCTTTTTTGGTCCCCTCTTGTTTTTCCGAACGCGTGTACCCCGGCCGTAGACATTGATGTCCACTTACCACTACACTTTCTTTCTTCTAACCTTCACCGAGTCTGACTTGGCCTTGCAGCCTTTCTTGGATACTTTGCAGTGTTGCCTTCCAGGGCCCTTCCCCTTCCCCCCATATTGCGGCGGCCCCAGCAAATGACCATCGAATTCTTCCCTACCTTGGTTTTTTTTTGCTTTATTGCGGCAGAGTTTGGCCTTACTTTGGTTTTTTCCCCCTTTTGTAACCCGCTCCTCCTTAGGCCTCCAAATGTCTGAGTTAATATCGCTGTCGCCCCGTTCTCGGGGCTGCATCTTAGTCCCTTTTTTTACCCATGCGACCTACGGGGAGGCTTTTCCTTTTTCGTGCCCTCTTACATTTGGCGTCCACCCGCTCTCTCAGACCGCCTGTCCTCTGTATTCTGTAAGTTTTTTTCTGCGTCTCCTGGGTCCAAAATTTTGGTCCCATACTGCGGCCGGTTTCCCCCAATGGCCCCCTCCCCCCTTGAAGTTTTGTTCAACGCCATGTTTAAGGCCAAGACTCATGCACGCCCCGCCTAAAAAGAAATTTTCCCCTCCTACCTCTTCAAACTTTGGATTCATAGCCATCAGATGTTCCCCTCACTTGAATTTCCTATGCCATCTCTTATCTCCTCTCTTTTCTGTGCCCAGCCCATCCTTAGTCTTAGACGTATTATTAGGTTCAGCTCCATGTTCTTTGAATCCCCTTTCTCCTCATGTCCCCTTCATTTCCTGAAAGCTTGGCACGGCCACCTTTCCCTGATCTATTGTAAGCACTGGTTCCCTTTCCTTTTTTTCCATCTCCCCCCCTCAGGGTTCGAGGAGAGAACACTAAGTTCCAACATGGATGACTATTCTAATGCCCTGGGTTATCGCCCCCCTGGATGTCTGCTTTTCACCTATTGATCATAATGGGGATCCATACTTCGTCTTTTCCCTCCCCCGTCTCCTAACTGATTGTCACATCCCATAATCTGCTTTCTCCCCCAGACAATAACGACTTCCTTTATTTCTCGCCCCGCTCTACCCCCATGCCCCGGTGAAAATAGTCTTTTCTTTTCGTTTCTCAAGTTTCTTTGCTTGAGACTGATGAAGTTTTGGTTTTTTTTTGCCTCCCCTTTGTACCCCAAATCATATGGCCTTTCCAGGGTTTGTGTCGCTGGACCAATTGCACTCTCCCAGGGCCTAAAATCCCTGCCTTCCCCAGAGTGATGGTTATCCCTAGATTTCCCATTCCCTAAGTTCCTGATGACTTTACGACCCTCCCTTTTTTTTAATAAGAAACCGGATCAGACTAATTATGACCACTGATCTTGAAGAGACCTCCCAGTGTCCCGAATGCTCCTTCCCTGGGATAACACGCCCGTTTCCGGATGGGTCTTTCCCCCTAACTCCCTGCCTCCCCGGAGAGCCCTTCCCCTGTATTTCATTTCCTTCCTTTCTGTTCGTTGGTCCCCCCATGTAATACCCCCCAGGTTAAAACCTTTGATTATCTATTAGTTTCTTTCCTTGGTTGACAGTTAACCATTCGCCAGTATAAGAGCCAAAGGAGCCCATTGCCATTAACATACTTTTTCCTTTATCCTTCCCCGATGGGATTTCCGGCTCTAATGTCCCCCTTGTTCCAACCTCTTGAGAGATCTCCCTTACACCCGTTCCTTTCCTGTTGGCCCCCTTCTACATAGTGGGCCCGACCAGAAGGCTTGGGGGTAATGTTTCTGAGCATTTTTCAGCAGGCTTACCTTTTCCCCCCCCCACCCCGGACCCTACGGTCGCCCTTCCAGGCCCTTCATATTCCCCTTGGTTTTCACGATTCCGCACCAGTGACCAAACCGTTCTTTCATCTGCCAAGTTACCCCTTTTCTATCACCTTTCTGAGTCCCGTGTTCCCCATCTGGATGTTTTTTTTTTAACTGGGGCAGGACCCCTTCCGGCGTGAATCCCACACAAGCCCCCCTCCCTGGTCTTTCCCCCGCCCATTTCGGTTTTCCCCCCCTTAGACGTTGATTCATTTCCCATTTTGCGATTTCATAAAACGAAATCGTTTTTTTTGGCCTTTTCTTCCTCCCTTCAAGCTGGACACTTTCCCCGACGTCCCCCCGCTCATGGACGGTTCCAGATTCCCTTCTGATGGTCCCCTCCCCCTCCGGTAACCCTGCTACTAGAAGAGACACAGTTATGGATCCCCGAGCCCTTTTTCCCTCCAAGCCTTCCCATGATTAATTTCAAATCCTTTTCAACCCCTCCTGCCCGTTTTGTCACAAATACCCCGTTCCCCCTCCCCCACTTACTTTCATCTCCATTGTTTGCCTTGCCTCCTTTTTTCCTCTCCCCCTGACCTCCCCCTTCTCTGTTTTGTCCCTGGCATTCTTCCAAGATCCCCCAATTGATTGTTACCCATGTGTACCCCGTTCCCGATGCTCCCCCAGCTCCATTTACTGAACAGATGCCTGGTCCTCTCACCCCCCGTCAACTTTGTTTTTGACCTTTTGCCTTTGACCGGTATACGTTTTTGCAAAATTTTATGTTTCATTCTTTCACTGTTTCATCTCTGCAACAGGCTCCCCTTCTTCAAGGCTTTCTTTTCCCTACCACACCCTTCTTGTGTTTGTTCCCAAAAACTCAACGGAAGGGCATGACCGTTCCCCTTTCCCTCCCCTTCAACAGATTGCATGCCAACTTACAAGAAGGAAATCATTTCTTTTGTTTTTGTTGCCCTCCCATCGACCCCACTCGCCCCCAAACCCAGAATCTCCTCCCCTTCTTCCCACACCGTTGTGTATTTCTGATGGATTTTTTTGTTTTTCCCTTTTACTCCCTCTTCCCGACTTGGCTCTTTTTTTTTTATCGTGAGTCGGCGTGTCACCGTCCCTTCCGTTTTTCAGTTTGCCCCCCTCACTGAGATTTTTGTTTCTTGGCCAGTGACCCCTCTTTTTGTGCCTGTTGTGGCCTTTTCCCCTGTTTAACTTCCGTACTTTTCTTCTACAATATTCCCCCCTTCTTCCTCTCGGGGTTTGCCAACGTCAACTTCTTCTATGCATTCCCCCTTTTTTGAGGAAATTGGCTTGCATCGATTTCCAACTTCCCTTCCGTCCCAACCTTTTTTGGACTTCCCCCCCCCATAACAGGTTTCCTCCTGCCCGGTCAGCCTCTCCTTCCAGTCGTAATCGGCGGTTATCCCTCCTTTAACTTGGTAAGTGCGTATTAAGGGTGACCTTCCTTACTCTTAAAGTTTTAGATTTCCAGGACATTTGACCTCAATTACCTCTTTCAGGATCGTCTTTTCCGCTATCAGTTGCCCCGTCCCTTTGGAGCGGATTGACCCGAACTTGCCGTGCAAAGTTTCCTTCTTGGATGGGCCCAGCTCGGTCCAATCCGATTTCCCCCTGCCCACGGAAAATTCCCTGCTTTTAGCTAAGTTCCTTTGGCCGGTAAATTTCTTCCCCCGTAATCTTGAAAAAATGTTATTTGTATCCTTCTCTCCCACTTTGGACCTACGACGAAGACCCCTTATTCCCTTCCCTTTCCTAAATTTTTCTTTTTTCTTTTGTTATCCGTGCTTGCCGTCAGTCATAGACTTCTTGTCTGTTGAAATACACAAAACCCAGCCCCTACTTCCCCTTGACCCGTCATGAGCAATTATTACATTTCCAGTCCTCCGTTTTTACCGGATGGGAGAGGGCCCCCTTGTCAAACTCCTTTCCTTAGTTTCTTCCCCCCCCATGATAAGGGGATTCAGTCGAAGTCCTCTTCGAAGGACCGACTGCAAAATGCTTGAAGACCCCCCCCCCGGCAAACACTTCGGAGAGTGAAACAAAGGACGCAACAGTGAGGCCTTTGCAACAACACTCTGGGTGGATACCAGTCCTTTGCTTTTCCTCTAGATCCCCCCCTTCGTCAAAATTTACGTGCTAACGTTCTTCAGGGACCCCCTTCCCACCGTTCGAGAGGTACAAGGCAACCTTTCCTTACTGGCATTGACGCCGTTGGGTCTCTTTTCGCATTGCTCCTTTTGATTTACCCTGGCCCTTTCCACCCCCGACCTTGTTTCTCAGTTGTGAGGAACAGTTTTGAAACCTGATTCCATGATGCCTCCCCCCTTTTCCCCTTTTCCCTGCGCCGTCTTTCGTCTTCAATTCATACCCCCTTTATGATTTGAGTGTCGGGTAGTTTTGCATGATGGGAGCGATACCTGACCTCTGCTTTTTTCTCTTGCTCCCTCCCTTCTGAAGGCGTTGCTTAAGTACGGCTCGTCCCCCTAGTTTCCTGCTAAGAGTTCCCTTTTTTTTCATCCCAGTTTCCTGTCTTCCCACCAGTCAGATCAAGACATCCCTCTTTTCGGAATTAGGTGAGGCAATCTTTCCTCTCTTTTTTTCAAGGTCAGACGTCACTTTAAACCCAACCAATTTCTGCAAGAGCGTGAGTTTGATTTTCCCGCAATCCTCCCGGACCATGCAAGCCAACGACTACCCACAGTCCAAGGTGGAAACCTATCACCGGATCCCCCCTGCCGGGAGTGCTCTTTGACGACCGAGGCCTCCCTGGACATTTCCCCCCCCGTTATGTCTTCTCGGGCTAGGAAGTTTGTCTTTTTTTCTTTTACCCTCTATCCCTGTAAGAATTTTCCCCTCCGGGACCCGTTCTTTATGAATTCCCTTTTTTTTCTCCTACTTATCCTCATCCCCCTCCCCCTTCCTTTTTGATCTCCACCATTTCCCCGTCTCCTAGGTCACCTCAATTTACTTCTTTCCTCCCGTTTTTTTGGAGAGAGATGAAACCTCTTCCCCCCCTTTCTTACTCATGGCTTTGGCTCTTCCCCAAGTGCTTTTTTTTTTATGAAGGCTTTTTAAGGGTCCCCCCCCTTCAAATACATGCTTCGTTCCGACTCTACGCTGGCTACCTTAAGGTCTTTCCTTCCCCTCATAACTCCATCCCTCCCCGCCCGTGATTGAGAAGCTCCCTCCCCAGTCTTAAGGAAAGAAAACGCCACCCCCCCCCCTATTTGGAGAAAGGCTGATTTTTTTAGCACTTTGATGGTGGTATCCTCCCTAGTATTTGCTTTTTTTTTTGCACTTTACCACCCCCCCTGCCCTCTCTGAAGCCAAGGGGGTTTGAATTTTCCCCCTTCTTTGTGCAAGTTCACCTACTCCATTAAATCCTTATTTCCGTCAAAACGCTTGCTGGCTCTTTCGCGCTTTTCCCACCCAAAATAGTTTTCATGATTCACGTCCTTTATTGACCTGATTCCCCCCTTTGCGAGGATGGCCAGCCCCTCCCTTTTCCTTGGCGGATCCTCATCTTCTATCCCCCCTTTTGACTGCCCTTTCCTTTATGGTATTGCCCACTTACCTTCCACTTGACCCTAACTAGGCGCGACTCGACACTGTTCTCAGGCTATGCCCCTTTAACCTTCCTTCCCCCTTCACCCTTCTCTTCTTTTGTTTGACGTCCCCCCCTGACAAGAGCCATCTTACGCCCCCAATCGACGCCCCCCCCCCCTAGACTTGAGCCCCCCTTTCCAGTTTTAAGTGCCTCTTTCACCTCCCTTTCTCCCGGAAGGACACACATCTGTCGCTCTTCCAGTCTTTTTTGCGTTTTTTGTCAGAAGCCGACGCTTTTTTTACCTTCCCTCCCTTTTCCCTTTTTCCCGTTTTCTTACCTTTGCCAGCATTAACAGTGCCTCCACTTTCTGCAAGACTTCCACGCGTTTACCAACCAACCCCTGGGTTCCTGATCCAAAGTGACACCCTGATTCCTCCCCGTTTCCTTAATCTTCCCGTTTTTTGTCTACCGTTCTTTGATGTTTTTTCAAAAACGTTGATTGCTGTTGGTGCGGCAGGACCTTCTTTCCTTTTTCTTTTCTGCCGCCACCAGCACCTCAGTTCCCTTTTAACTTTTTCGCAGCTGGCCTTTTCCAAGTCCTTGCTTTCGTGGTTTCCCTTTTCCCATTTTCCCTCTCCCTCTTTTTTCTAACCCCCCGAGTTTTTTTTACTGGATTAACCGCCCCCTTTCCTGTTCCCTTTTTTTCAACTCCCTCCTTCCCCCACATAGCTTTGTATATGTTTTTCGACTCCGCTTTTTTTCCCCTCCCCTGGCCCCGTCCTTCAGCCCCTCCCCGGGATTTTAGTCTACCCATGCTTTTCCTCCCCCCTTCTGAAGGATCAGTTATTTCCAATTTTAAACATCTTTTGCCGGCGGTTCCCCCCCCCAGAATGGGACCAAAGGACAAAACTGTCCCCTCAATTCTCTTCCCTGACTTGAACCTCACTACCTGAGAATCGAATAAAAGACTTTTTTTTTTCATCCTCCTGTCCCTGTGCGGTATCCTTTTTTTTTTTAAACCGGTTAATTTACCCCTATACACCCTTTACTTTTTTGAACATGTCGGATGACCCCTCCCCCTCGGAGCCATCCGGTTCACATTAAACATCCGGAAGGTTAGCCTTTTCAAGGTCGTCTTTTTTCCCACGGCGTATCCCTTTCCCCTGTTGTAGCCGTGCTAATCCACGGGGCCCCCCTCCCCCCCCCCTTTCAATCTTCCTTTCCCAGCTTTTTGGACTTTTTCCCCCCCCCCAACCTCTTTTCCCTTGTGTGGGATTTCTCCCCCCATTCAACCACGTCGGTCCCCTTTTTGAACTTGTTTCATACCGGACAAAAGTCTCCATCACCTTCCCACGAATTCCTTTGAACTTACTTTTCACACCTCTTCCTTTAATAATCCTATAGCCTTTCCTGTTGTTGTTTTGCCTCTTCGATTATGTTGGATCCTTCAGCTTTTGTTGTAATTTCCCGCTCTTCACTGGCCCCCCCCTTTCTCTTTTTGTGCTTTGCTCTTTGATGTTTTCTTTCCTTCCCTTTTTTTTGCCTTGTCTTCCCCACAACCTCCCTACCGAGATTGGGGTCTTGCCAGTCCCCCTTTTTTCCGTCCCCTTTCTTTTTCGGAGTTTCCCAGTTTCCCTTACAGCTTGCTCCAATCTTTTCCCTTGATGCGTCCTGGGTATTTTTTTTGATCCCACGCACGTGCAGTTTGCTCTGTGCCTCCGTTTTTCGTTGCACCGGTCTCCTTTTTTCTGTCTCAATTTTCACCCGTTTTGATTGTCCCAAAAAGACTGGGCTGCGTGCCCACGCCCGTCTCCCCCCTCCTTTCTGCATTCTGGTCCCTTTCCATTCAATTTTTTCCCTGTCGTGTGACCGCTAACTTATTATTGTTTGCCGGCTTGTTCCCCCCTCTCTCTCCGAGATTTAGTTTGTCGAAACTGAGCTTTCATTTCGCGTTCCCCTTGGATTTTTACCCCCTTCTACGGTTTAGTTGACCAACCTTTCTTTACTTTTGTTCCCTCGAGGAAATCCCTTCCCCCTTCTAACCCGTCCCCCCCTTTGTTCGAGATGGCCTTTTGACTTCTCCCCCCTGGTCTTAACTTCCCCCCACGTCCAACACGCTGTGTTTTCTTTTTGCGCAATTTAACATTTCTCTCCTGCCTGAACATGGCTCCCCGGATTTTCCCCCTCGGGGTGTTTTGTTATCTAAGAGTTTTACGGTTTCTCCCATTTCCCTCCGTTCCTTTTAACATTGTCCCCCTTATACGCCCGGCCTGCCCCCTCCCTTAACTCTTCCCTCCTTTTCCTTGCCGTTTTCCCTTTTTTTTCACAAGTTCAACTCAGACGTGCCTCTCCTTGGATTCCTAGGATATTGCCCGCCAGTCCCTTATACTACACCCCAATGCCGGTTGCCACTTGATTAGTATGAGTTTCTTTTTTGCAAACCACCAAGAGATTTCTGCCGGGGATCTTTTTCCTTACAGATCCTTCAGGATACCATGTCTTCGTAGTTTTGCACCCTTACACTTATGCTCTTGAACGTGAAAACACCTTTTCTCTTACTTTGTCACGTCGCAGGCTGTTTGATACCCGGTTCGAGTGAAGTGTTTTGTTTCCCCAAAGGATCACCCCCCCTCCCACTTTTACTCCTTTTTGCCGAAGGTGCTTCCTTGATCAAAATGTCCTTTTCGAATTGCCAGATTTTTTCCCCTGCTGCCGAGGGAGTCCCGGACTTTTTTATCACTAAAATCCTGCCAGTTTCGTCCTGATTAGCGATTCGATAGTCTTTTCCCTGGACTTTTCCCGTTTTCTAGCTCCTGTCAGTGACTTATTTGCCTTTTTCTATCGTTCAGACACTATGTACATTACCCTTTCTGGGCGTTTCCCCACACCTTCCCTCAAGACATAACTCCTCTCTGTCCTATTCCCTCCTGCCCCCCCCCCCCACCAGTCAGGGTTTTTCACTCCTCATCGACGCCCGGGAACCCCACCTTCCCCTTTTTATTCCTGTCTTTTTTAACCCTCAAGCTGGCCCCCCTTCTGGCGTCCCCGACCCTCTCCCAACGCCCCACCGACCGAAGCCCCCGTTCTTTGGCTCTCTGTCACACCTTTTGCCAGGTCTCTTCCCCTTGATGCTTACCTCAGATTCTTTTTTTTTTCCCCCCCTAATGCTTTCGATAGTTCTTGAAACGCTTCTTTTTCGACTTTCCTTCCCTTAATAACCCCTTTTCACCTCCCCCATCCGGTTTTTTTTTTTCCCCCCCTGTCCCCTGCGATAGGCCTGTTTTAACTTTCTCTACTAGATAATCCTTTTTCTTAGATGTCCCCCAGTGTTCCCTTACAACACTTTTTTGCTCAATATCGTGGCCGTTTTCTGCCCCTTTTTTCCTTTTCCTTTCCGATTCTTCTTAGGGCACAACCCGTCCCAAACCTTCTCGTTCTTTTTATTTAGCACCTTCCCCCTAATCTTATCTGCCGTGAATGACTTTTTTCTGTTCCTTTTTCAATCAACTTGCTTTTGGGTTTGTTTATTTCGTCGTGTTCTTCTTTTAGTTTTTCTCTGGAGTTCGTCCCGTTTCCGGCCGTTCCCCCCCGTGAACATTCCCTGGCCTCCCCTGGGTGTTGAAAGGGACGGAGTCCTATTCCCTGTTCCCCCTCTCCCCTTGCCCACCCTACTTTCCCAGTCTACCTTCGGGCTCGCTAGAATTTGTGCACCATCACGTTGTAATTAGTTTCCCCTCCTTTCTCCTAGTCCTTTCCTTCCCCCCTGCTTCTACCGCCTTTTCATGAGCGGGCAGTCGCCCCCTCTCCCTTCGCGCTTAATAGTGCCACCCCCCATTTCCCTCCCTCACTTTTTAGCGTTTCTTTTTTCCCCCAAAATTTAGGGGGGCTTGGGGTGTTACGAATCTGCGAATAAGGAAAAAGCTGCTGCTCTTTTTTCATTAGTCTTCCTGTCACCTTGCCGCCCCCCCCCACTTTTAGGCCCCCACCGTTTTCTCTATGGTCCATACCCTGCCCTCCTTTTTTCCGGTCAAGCGTTCCCAACTTCCGTTTTTGGCTTGATTTGCTCTCCCTTGTACTTTTGTCAGGCGAATTTTCTACGGCCCTTTTCCCCCCCCCTTTCGCTCCATGCCTCTGGTTGGTTTCCCACGCCGCCTCCCTTCCTTTTTTACCTTCCCCAAGCCGTCTATGGTTTGAGCATTTCCTGCTTTCAGTCATCTTCCCCTTGAACCCCAGTCCTTGTAATACAGAAAGTCCCCTTTTCCTTTTTATTCCCGTGCCACCGTTCCACACCCTGACTGAAGAGTTTTTCCCCCCCCCCTAATAGTGTCCTGACCTCCTTTTCTAAGTTTTTAAAACTGCCTGTGCATTTCCCGTCTTCCCGATCGTATTTGAAGAAACACCCCCTCCCCCTTCTTTCCTTAAAAGCCCTTCTGTCAGACAGGGCTTTACAATTTTTTCCCTCTTCGCTTTACTTTTTGCCAGTTTCGCCCCCCACAACTCCCCTGACTTGTTACGGGAAAGCTTGTTTGTACTTTTTAACTTTCCCCCCTTCATGTAGCTCTCGCGCTTTCCGGCCGTTTTTGTCCTCTCTTTTATTTTTTGTTCCGCTCTTAAACCCAGCCAAGATTTCCTGGTTCCCTGCGCCGCGGAGTTTTCCTCCTCGTCCCCCTTTTGCGGCCCGCTCTCAATGTCGCATCCCTTGGACAATCTCCTAACTTCCCTTTTTCACCCTGGACAAACCCGAAATCTGCAACTTGCATCCCGTCGCCCTCACCATTGACTCCCCACCAATTACTCCGTCCAGATTCACCCGACCTCCCCTTTTCTACCTGATTGATTTGGTATTTTGACTGATGAAGATCCACCCTTTTTTTTTTTTCCCAAATGCCCATTATATTACCAACTTTCCCCTTATGACACCTTCCAGACTCCCTCTATGTCCATCCACTTCCCCCAGCTGCAGTTTACCTGACTCCCGGTTCCCGTGATCGCATTCCCCGGCGCGAAAGGATCCCTTCTTTTTTTCCGCCAGCCCTTCGGTCACCTGGCCCCCTCCACCACATGAGTTGACTTGCCACGTTCCCGATGGCGGACGTTTCCCAAATACCACACCCCCTTCTTCCTATGTTTTGTTCCCCCAACCCCCGTCCCCCCCCCGGTCGGACCGACGGACTACTCCTTTTTTAACTTCCCCCCAAGAACAAGGCACTCCCTTTCCCCCCCTGTTCTTAAGGACCCCCCTCTTCAGCTCTCCACCCAATTGAACTAGAGCTATGGTCGCCCCTACCGTTTGTTTTTTTCGCTCTTTTTTTTTCGACTGGGCCTCTTTGTCCTTAATATAATGCATCTGAATTCCCCCCCCTTGATTTTTCCTCGTGAAGTTTGTCCTTTTCCGGTGGAGGTTAACCTTTTTTCCCTTTCCTTTTCCCGGGGCCCAACAAAATCTACTCTTGTTTTTTCTTTTCCACGTCCCTCCCCGAGTGCTCCGTGGAATCATTGTTGCATCGTGATTTCCCCCCCTGGTTTGACTCCTCGCGACATGTCCCCCTGAACGCTCCCGGGTTCATTTGGATCCCGTACATTTGCAGTTGGGTATTTTCGCTTTGTTAGTTACTGTTTACTTCCTCCCTGTAAAGCACCTTTTTGACTTGTGAACTTTTCACCCCCCTGTTGGAGATCAGGGGACCTCCCCACGCCATTCGCAGTGCCTGCGGTTAGACCTCTCATTCTAAGTGGGCAACCTGTTTAATTCGTTTCTTTTTCCCCTTTCTTTTTGTCCACTGGTTTGCTTTCACCCGCTTTTTTGACACCTAATTTTTCTATATGGAATAGAATTGTCGCTTCCCACTGTGCGCCTCCCGGCGTCCCGACTTAGCCTTTCACCCTTAAGCTTTTTCACTTAGCTAAACCTTCGATATCAATCCTTGACACCCTCTGTGAGCTCTACTTTGCCCTGTTTTTCAGTTACAACTGGTCCGCCCCCTCGGTCGGTATCCCCGTCCTATCCCAATTTTTTCCAATTTTTCATTCCGACGCCCCCAGGGAAAGAACTTCCGCTTTTTGCTTTTCCTTCCTTTTTGTTTTCTTTTCCCCCCTGCGGCCTTCCAGGAAGCAGGCAACCAGAATCCATTTCCCACTTTTCACCCCCTTCTCTCTTTTCTGACAACCTATCTTCATACGTCCCCTTTCTGCCGCCTCTTAACCCCAGGTGTTCAACGCCGATTTCTTTTTTTGCGGACTTTTATTAATTTCATCTTTGCATTTTCTAACGCTCCTTCCAACCACTCTGTTTTACAAGGTTTGATTTCCCGGTTGGCAAAAAAATAGCTCTTTATTTGCCTTCTAGCGGCCCCACACGTTTTTCCCATGATGACCATGCTGCCTTTCACTCCCCTGGCCTTTCTCAGTCCCTCTTTCCCTCGCCTTTGTTCTCGGGCTGCCTTGTTTGACCCCCCCTTACTAAGGACCTTCCCCTGCTTTGGGGTCCTTGCCCAACTTTGCATTCCTTCTGCAGAGGTGGCTTGCCCTCTTTCTTCCCCTGACCTTTGCAATGTGCAAATCCAGCGCGCTTTGTGGTTTTTTCCGTGAGATTCTTCTCTGGTCCCCTTTCCCCCTGTCGCCCCTCGGCCCAATAGGGAGCTCCTGCCGTGAATATTACGAGGAGCAAGTCGTTCCTCCCCCCCCTTCCGGCGTTTTTAATCTCGAACTCCCTCCCCCTGCGTTATATGTTGCTATGATTTCTCCATCGAAGACCCGTTTTTTACTGCACAGCCTTTTGAGTAAAGCGGGCACTTTTTTTTGGACCCATTTGGCTTTCCCGACATTCCGCACTAGTCTTCTCCCCTACCCTCTCCCAGAGGTAGAAAGAAGAAATAGATCACTTTTCCCTTCTGGTTCCCTTATTCCCCTTTCAGGTATTCATGTTCTAAGGATATTTCCAGTTATGGGGATGTAATAAGCCTTCTGATCGAAGTTAGACGGTCACTCTACTTTTGCTTTTTTCAATACCTCCTATTCCCCCTCCCCTGTGGGCCCGCACCAGGAAATTCTCTTTTCGAAATGGTTCATTTCGGTTTAACCCCTTTCTATTTTCCCCCCCCTGTGTGTTTAGTATTTAAACCTTCCTAAAGTGGATGACATATCTCCCTGGCCCTTGGAGAAGACCGTGTTCCTTTATCCTTTTCCCGAGCCGATTGGTTCGGACCCCTCCCCCCCAGTGGAAAACGCCCAAATCTTGAAGAAATCGTCTATGAATGCTGGAGGCCCCGCCCCCTATCGTGTCTTATTTTCCCTTTCCCAACCCGTACCATCTTTCGCACCGAAAAGTTCCAGGTGTAGGAGGGGATGACTCTTGAGAGGGTGTCGCCCTCCTCTACGGCCCTTTCTGTGAACCCGTCAGTGCTGTTGACCCGGTTTTCGCTGATGCCTGCCCCCCAATGCTTTCCTGGTCTAAGAGGCAATGATAACGCGTTCTTGCCTAGTTCTTTAACAGACAATTTCTTGGACTTTGGTCCCCCTCTTTTTGCCCCCCAGGCTAGTTGACTCCTCCTTTTCCCCTTTCATGCGCTTCCCAGCGACCCGAGCCATCGAGAGTCGCCACGCTCACTTCATTTGTTTACCCTTCCCTTTAGCTGGGTATTGACCCTTTCCCCCCCCCCCCATTTCTCCCCCGGTCTGAAGGCCCCCCCTGATTAGCAGGAGACTTGCACTTTAAATGACAAAGCAAATGAGGGCTATGCCTTTGGTTGTGAAGAAACTCGATCCTCGACACCCTCCCATTCCTCCGCCAAAGCGAAGGAATTAATAACTCAGTTTTCCTTTCTTTCCTCTCGCTTGGGCAACATTCTTCCTTTTTGTCCCACGATGCAGTCTATCCCAGTAACATCGAGCTTTCACCCCAGCCTCCCTCACACGCCAAGCAGTTTTTTGTTCATTTGTCTATGCTCCTGTTTCGCTTGTTCTTATCTTCGCATAAAATGGTCCCGCTTTTTCCACAGACCTCCCCCTTCGTCTCCGTTTCCCCCTGTTCGACTCAAAGGCACCCAACCGTGAGACTGAATGATCCAATTATAGGGTGTGGCGTCCCCTTTTTTTTGAGCAGGTGGACTTGTGCATGGTCTCCGTCCTGTTCTTTCATCCACCAAAGCCCCCGCGGCCATGTAAACGCTGGGCTTCACGACTGTCGTCTCTTGCATTTTGTCAAAGTTTCCGCGTAGATAACGAAGAAACCTACTGTTTTCCCCGTTCTTCCAGCCTGTTGATCAGCGTAAAACGGCAAGGAGATCGAACATCGATTTGAATGGTCTTTTTTCCGAGTTTTCTCCGAGTATACAAATCCTCCTTCCACTGTACTAAGATGATCAGCGAACTTTGTCCCTGCGCCTTCCTCCCCCGCTAATTTACCCCACCCGCCTTAGTTTTTTTTCCCAAAGCGGGCAAACCGGCCCGGCCCAACGTTTTTCCCCGTTCGCCTATATGACCCACCCATTTGACCCAACTGATTCTTCTTATACCCCTCGTCCAATTCCGTGAGAGGGTTTCCCTTTTGTCTTTTTTCTGTTCTTTTTTCTTCAAACTTTCCCAAGGTTAATGTCTATTACCGAATGTCCCCCTCCCCGTCCAGGAACCTGCAACGCACTAATTCAATCACCGGAAAGTTTACGTTTGATTTAGGACACTCATTCTACCCTGGTCACCTCTTTGTCGCCGCTCAAATGACCCCTTGGCAATCACAAAAAGGTCTTTTTTTGTCCCCGGTTTTTCCAGAGGCGTCGTGTCCCCCTTCAATCTCTCTCGGTGGTGGGCCAAGTCACCATACCTTTCCCCGGACATCGGTGACCCATGTCCCTTCCCCCCTACTTCAAATCCAGGTTTTCCCTTTCCTCTGCCTCTCTTCCGGTACAAAGCGGCGAATCACACCATCCCAGTATTTTAACTCCCTCCTCCTCCGTTTGTGAGATCTTTTTTCTCTGGTTCGTTCCCTCGTTTGTCCTTAATATACTTGAACGTGCTTTTTTTCCCTGTTTTGCCTTGAAGGTTATTTCCGTGGTCCAAGTTCCATTCCGTTTGGAGATTTTTTTTTTGATAACCACGAAAGATTTTTTTTTTCCCCATCCAGCCCCTCTTTCCCGCGTGCCTATTTCCTTCCCCTTTTTTCATCGGCTTTGCAAAATGTACTCACCGACGCCCTGCTCCCTAAGTTGAGAGAGCCGTTTTTCAGGACTTCATCAAACGTCCCCACTTGCCGGAATAATCGCCTTTATTTCACTCTTTTGCTTTTCCCGGTCTTGCGTTTTTTCCTTGATCTTTTGTTACTCAACCCAGGTTTCTCCCATGAAAGCCCGCTCACTAGAATGGCCTTAATCGAAGTCTGGTCAATGTTCAATCAGGTTAAGGCGTTTCTTTTTCCGGCTTTTAATAAACCGCCTTTCCGAGAGTAAAGAATGCCCCTTTTTTCTCAAGTTGGCGATGGACGACGCGTCGCCGTGAGGTAAGTCTGCCAGAGCGGACCTTCCCTTAGCCCCCCTGACCCCCTCACCCGATGTTTTTGTCGTCCTTCTGGACGTAGATTCCGGGCTGTCCCCCTTTCCACCCCCCGCGTTTCTTTAACTTTTCAACCTTTTTTCCAAATTCTAGACGCCCGACATTTTAGAAATGAGAAAGAGCATTTCCGCTTTGTTCTTCAGCTCGTCGGAAGTTCTCCTCCCCACGCCTCCTCACAAGTGACCATTCTCATCCTGTTTCTCCCCACGCTTTGGACCTCTTAATCGTAATTTGATGGGTATGACACATGTTTTCTTCTTTCTTTTTTTTCTTTTTTTTTTTTTAGGGATTTCCTTCTTACTTCCCATTCTTATTTATCCATCTGCAAACTGTAAATTCCACAATTATGAAGGAAAAGGGTATTTCTCCTCCACACCTCCTTTTCCTTTTTCCTCTCTCCTCGGGCCAATGGGTAGGACGGAGGGAATCCCATACGCTATAAAGGAAAACGAGAGCTGGATCCTGTTCTATAATCTTCTTCGGTTACTACCGCTTAAGAAGACATCGAGCCCGGTTGAATGAAGTGGGGAATTTGCCAACCGCGCATCTCCTTTCCCAAGACCGGCCTCCCTTATAGCACTGGAGGGATTTGTTCCATACCAAGGCCGTGATTTTTTGTTTCCCGCCTTGTTTAATAGGTCCCCCTCGTTGGCGTGCACCCCCCCATGAAGCGAAGGCGGGAGCATTTCACTGACATATTACGGGTTCGACCGTCCTCATTACCCACGTGATGGCAGTGGCCCCCTAGAACTAAGCCCTTTAAAGAGTGGCCTTTTCTGTAGGCACCGATAAGCATGGTGGAATTCCCGCGCCTTACCTTCCCCAAAGGGAACACCTGCTTACTTTCTTGGATTAAAGAGATACGGTTCCACTGCTCCGCCCCCCTTGCTCAAAGAAGTTCTCCCGTCCGAAAGACCCTTAGCTGGTGCCGTCCATCACGGCCAGGTCCTCTTCCCCGGTCTTGAGGCTTCCGATTATTGTGATCCTTTACTATGAGAGAGACTAGTTCCTTAATCGGGATGGACATGCCTTCCCTAGCATCCTAATTCCCCCACCTCTTTTTAGGTCCCACACTATGATATTCTCAGCCTGGTTATCCCTTCCTCCTCAGTTGTGTGAAACGTTACCCTGTTTCATATCGCGGCCCTTGTGCCGATTTGCACCAGGGTGTGTTCAGGTTGAAGATCATGGAATTACCCCAAATCCTAGTTCCTAATCGTCTCGCGCCATGACGTCCGTAACTACACCCTATGAAACGTCAATCGATATAATGACCTGACCGTTAGGTCCCTGTCGCCATCGACCACGCGGGTGGTTTTTAATGTCGTCGGTGAGCAAGACCCCGTGCGTGGCGTCGTGCGCCCGTCGTGTTGAGCCTGTCGGTTGGATTCCTGTCCCGCGTTTGCCCTGGCCGGCCTGATAATTCCCCTGATTACTCGAGACAGGAAATAACGAGGGATGTTGTCCCACGCATCACGGTCTCGGAACGACTTTTCTCCGCACCGTAAGGATCGACTTCTCAGACTCTATGCGCATTCGCCCGAGCTGCAGCAATAGGAGATCACCCCTGGAGACTTCTTTTTGGTAGCCACATTACCACTTCCAGGGCCTCCTCGGTTAGGACCCCAGAGCATCAGGCGCGGGACAAACTGAAACCCTCCCCCCACCCCTCGTGTCGTCCGGTGACGTCTCAAGAGCAGGTATCCGTCGCCAAGGAACCGGCCCCAATTCCCTGATTGAAGGAGAAGTGTTTCCGGGGCCTGGCCTCCGGACCAAAGATTGCGCTATTCGCTCCAGCGATTTAACCGACTCCGACGCCGTTTCCCTCCAGGAAGGGTTGCATTTTTATGAGCAGGCCTTAAGGAGATGCTTACTTGAAAAGGTCCCAGAACAGGAAATGGCCAAGAGGGTTGGGCGATTCCGCCAAAGGGGCACCACGACGTTTACTGAGAGGTCCCAATTCCTTTTGTTGCCGAGACGGAGTGTGAAAACTTTGCTGGGGAAGTGGCCGGCTTCGAAGCCCCCCGGACGTGAATAACACCCCCTCACCCTATTCCACTTTTGTGGGCCAGGGAGTTCAAGAGTCTCGGCATTGAAACTTGCGCGCAAAACAGAGTGTGCGGCACTTCCCGGACCATGCAACGGACAACAGGCCGGACGCTGCTCAACATCGATGGGAGGGTTTTTTCTTTTTCTTCAATTCGCGCTGGAAAGCCAACTTACTGGTTTCCCCCGGCGCCGGCGGCGTCGGAGACGTTTGCCATGAGAAGGCCTCACTTACAACTTCGGCAGGCGGTTTTCAAAGCGGAAACAACCCTGCAAACCCGTGAGGGCTCCTTCCTTCCTGACGCTACTTGACCAATTGAAGAATTCGATTCTTAACCGCCGCCAATTCCCTGTCGTGAGCAGGTACGCTCCCTGGAGTGCCAACAGTCCCACCAGGATTTTAACATGTCTAAAAAGATTCCCCTCGAGGTTCCATGAAAGGCACCGCCTGGCATTTCGCAAGTTGACGTTGATCCGGCGCAGGACCATCTGGTCTTGCTTTTTTTCCTTTGCACCTGCACAATACTGCGGAGCATCTGCACGGCTCCCGCTTTTGGACGGGCACCATAAAAAAAAAGAGTCCTGGGCGCGGTGGTGGTGGGATCCACAACGAAGGTTTAACTTCTCATCACGGACATGTAAAGCAAAGAAGCGAAATCACGGTTCCAGTGGTATGACTGATATGACAACCAAGACGAGCCTCCCCCACTCAGAATCTCTCTCCTTTTCCTCCTAGTTGTTGAGCTTTCTTTGTTCTTTTCTAGTCTTTGTCTTTAATATAAGTACTCCTTGGAACCGTGATTTCTTCTGGCCTTTTTCTTTCTCATGTTCCGATGTCTTGTGACGTGGCACGTTCCCTTTGTTGACGTTTTTTTTTCTCCCCCCTCAAGAGACTGCACGTCCAGCCAGCTTGCGCTTGCAGATGCTCGTGCATCTTGATTGCCAGGTGCAAGGACGATCGCGATTTTTTTGCCCTTTTTAGAGTTCTTCCTCTGAACCGTCCCTTTTGATGCCTGCATCGGTGCCGTTGCTACGACGGCGCCCCGGTCTTGTGAAATATCCTTTGTAAATCAAACCTACGGGAGGCCCAGGTCACTCCCTCTCAAGGTTACCTTCGTCTAGGTTCCTTGTTCACTGGGGAGAGTAACAAGGGAACGACCTTATTCTTTGAGTTTTCCCCGGTAACAAACCGACTTCGAGATGGTAAAGTCTTGCGAATGAGCAGTTTCGCTCACACTGAGTGGTACCCGTCCGGGAGTGAAACCCACCAGTAAGAGGCTTACCGTCACTCTTTCCTCGAATCCCGGCCCCCCAAATCTGTGAGCGGGGGCATGGTGCCGTTCTCCCCAATTACGTTGCAAATTCCCCCCTGCGGTTTTCTGTTATAGTTCAAACGTAACCCTCTTAATTCTACCCCTCCCTGGCTCAGCGGCTGTCCTTTACGCGGTTCTTTTTTTCTTGCGAGGACGTGCTTCCCAGTGCACAATCACACATTTTTTTCATCCTGTCGACAACCCCGGACCTCTCAGTCCTCGGTTTTTCACTTTGAGGGAATCTGGAACCACGTCCAAGCAGCTTTTCGGGCCAGAATTGGACTTCACTCTAGACTTTTTAGAAAGCGACCTTCTTCAAAAGGCCAACCTGTGGACGGTCCAAGTTAGTGCGCTTTAAAAACCAGAAATAGATGACTTTTCGAGATCGACGGGAGGCGCCCCTTACTACTGGCGGGAATGAATGACCCGGTCTCGAGGCACCCACCCCCCGCGAGCTACAGGGCCACTGAGACCTGTGGCCGATATACCCCCCTTGCTCTTCGCCGGTGACGTCCCGTCTTTTTCCTCCTTACCCTACCTCTTTTTCTATCAGTTTGAACCAAATTGCTCTCTGCCCACCCGTTTAGAGAAGTTGGAAGTCGTTCCTTTTCACATAAAGACGCCGAAGCTTTTTTTCGGGCGACTGTTCTTCTCTTCTTGCGGGGAGATTCTGAGACCTCGGTGATCCGACGAGATCCCTGGAAAAGTCGTCCTTTTTCACACTGTGGGCCTTTTCCCCCCCCCCAAGCTTCCAAGCATTTCTTTTTTCACCCCTTCCTGCGAAAAGGTCCAATTGCTTCTCGCCGGCCCCCCTTGTCCCATGGCGGCCATGATTCTTTCGTTCACGACCCGCTCCTTTCACACGCCTCTAACGCAACTTCTCCCCGCCTCCTTTCTCCCCCACGGCACCCTTTTTGGCGATCGATGGCGCCCGAGACCCCGGTCATTTAGGTTCGCTTCCCGTGATAGATTATGTGAGTTCCTACTCCCCTATTCCTTGCGAGACGAGTTCTTCAAGTTATTTCCCTTTCCATCCCTCGGATTTAACATATTCATCTTCCTCAAGGGGGCTCCGGCCCGGGCCCCGGCTACCGTAAGAAATTCGTTTTCCTACTTTTTAATATATCTCTTTTCCTCTCCCCTTTTTTTCTGGAACCCCCAGGAATTCCCCCCATTGATTCACTTCGCCTGGCACTTGTGCCGGTCTTGCCCCGTGCTGTCTTTTTCCTTATTTTGACTTTAAGTTAATCCCCAATCCATCGAGCAGTTTAAAGCAAGACTTTTAGCGCATTTTCCCAGTAATTGGTAGGAAACTCCCCATCCTTGAGAGCGATTCCTCTAGACGAAATGAATGTTCCCATTTTGACCGCGTTTCCTAGCTTGCATTGAACGTTTCTTCCTAGTCGCTGTGCGGAACAGTTCTTTTTTTAGAGGTAGTTGAGACCGATAGTTCCTTCGACTCCCTACCTTGTCGCAGTCCCTTTGTGACCGCTGACCACTTGCCTGCAATTGACCCCCCCCCCCTATCAGCGTACCCATCTTTCAGAGGGATGTCTTCTATTCTCGTTTTGGCCACCCGACAGAACTTTTACCCTGCTTCCAATAATCCCCCCTTAATAGAATAGCCCATTCTCCCTCAAGTTCCTGCTCTCTTCAGCAGAGACTTTCTATCGCGAATATTCATGTGCGACCCCCAAAGGCTCTTCCCCAATAAACTGAAGTCATAACTCAGGAGCGAAGGCCCCCTTTCTTTTCAGCTTTTATCCTTCCATTTTCCACCTCAAAAGTAGCCCCCCACACCACGAGGATTCGTATAGGACAGTGTCCCCTTTTTTCACACGGTCTTTTTCTTATTTATTCCTCTCCAACCTTTTTTTCCGGCACCCCCGAGTTTGGTTTGACTCCTCTCTCAATTTCCTTTTGGTCATTTCATGTCCTTCCTGTCACACCCTTCCTCGGTCCCCTAATAGAGTTTGTTCCCCTCGAATTCCCTTTCGGTTCCCTCCCTGTAACCAGGGGTTGCCCCGGTGGATTGAGACCCAGGTTTTTACCATTTGAGAGCTCCCTTCGAAGCGATCCCTGGCAATGACCGTTTTTAAAGCAAAGAAGCTGCCGATGACACCTTTGGACAGATTTTCCTCCCTCCCGCCCCCTTATCTGAAGCTTTTCGCTCAAATCCTTCGTTGACGGGTCCCCTTTCGGTACTTTGTTTTTCCCCCTTGATCTTCTTGTTTTAAGGTGTTACAGTTCTGATTCCTAGGTCGTTCTCCAACCCCCAAATCGGAATTAACCTCTTCGATGGAGACAGGGCTAAGACTCCTTTAGGAATTTCCCCTTTGCGTCCTCTCCCCCCTGAAACGCTTTTCTGGACGTTTTTCCCTAGGGCTTATAAGGACCATGACCCCCGTTCTAGTCCCCAATTCTTTTCCTTTCTCCTTGCTAGATCAGACTGACGCCCTCTTTTCTCCCCAGACGAAGACTCCTCTGTCATGAGACTCCCCGACCGGTAGTCCCCCCCCCTTCTTTGTTGGTTACCGAGCGGCTCCCTTCCTCCCCCCTCGGCCCAATCTCGAGTCGGGTCCCCAAATCATGTATCCCTCCTTTTAACCCCTACACTTTTCCTTTCACTTTTCCCTTGACCCTGAACCTGTCTAATTCGACTTTATAACCCGCTCTTTCCTTCCTTTTCTTTGGCTTTTGTTTTCCCCCCCTGGAGGATCCCCCCCACGAAAACCCTGCGTCCCAATGTAGTTTCCCCCTCTTTGTCTTCCCCCCCCCTAGAGAACTCCCCCCCCCCTCAAGGTTCGGCTCCCCGGCCAGGTGTTTATTTTTCCATTCTAATTCCCTCTGTCCCTCTCTTTCGTCCGCCCCACTTTGGCCCCCCCCCTACCACCTAGCATTCTACGGAGAAAGCTGGCTGACCAAATCCCCCCCCCCCCAAACTATATTTTTACCGATTTTTTTGTATCAACAAACCCCGGAAGGGACCTTGACCCCAACTTCCTCCAACCGGAAAAAATGTACCGCAAACCAGAGCCCAATCAAGGTTAAAGCGAATTATTTTTTTCCTTTCATACCCCCCCTCTTCCCCCGCAAGATATCTTATTTCCCTTCCCCCCCTCCCCGTTGTTTGTGAGAGCTCGTCTGCTTTGGATTATGGCCGAGTTGTCCTTTCCTATAGGAATGGACCGTTGCTTTCCCCCCCTTTGATGATTTTTTTTCGGCTGCCGTTTTTCCACGTATTCCTTTTTTTACCCAACCACTCCCGCCCCTCTTGGTGGTATTTGGGCCCCTTCCGAAGATTGGCCTGTGACATTCCAGTTAGAGGATTTGAAATTGACTTGATCCCCCCCCATTGCCCTGTCTAGCAGTTTTTCATTCCGGATCCAACCACTTACACCTTTCCGGCAATGCAGGTAAGGTGATTTCCAAACAAACAAGTCTCATCGTTTTGCCTTGACCATTGTTAACTCTTTTGATTTTGAATTCCCCCCCCCTGTTCTCGTCCAGGAAATGCTCACGCCCGGGAGAATTGAGTCGGTTAAAATCCGAATTTTCATCACCGGCCGCAGATGTGATTGACCTTATTTTTACGGTTTTTTTTGCCGCTTGCCAGTATTTGAACTCCTTCTGTGTCAAGTATGCGGCTCACTTGAGCGTTCCATTGAAATCCGTTCGCTGGACGCCCCCTGAGAGTTAACCAGGTAATGTGGCGTACCCCCAAGCGCGGACTTCTCGCCAGGCATTAAAATATGTAGCGCGCTTCATGCCTGTTATTCACTGTCACGTGGCCGCAGTCGTATCGCGCGCAACCTTTTTAATTAAGAGAAGAACTGTCTTGAAAACAGCCCAGCGAGCTTTCCTTGTGCTTTTTTCTTCTCAGCTTTCCTCCTCAGCCCACAAACGTTTTCTTATGGCTTTTTTTCCCACGACTATGGACCCTTCAGACCTCGGTGTCACTTGTTTGAATTTGTCCCCGCTTTCTTTCTTCCAGCGACTTCATTAATGCTATTTTTTGATCTACAGCGAAACTGCCTATGCCCATCTGTTACATTCGTCTTCCCAAAACCGCCGTATTGATTGGCGTAAGACCTTTTGGGCCAGGAAGGCGACAGGCGGAATTAACTTAAAATTGGACCTAGGCACAGGTCACCACGTAGAGTTTGCCCTCCCTGCCTTTGGGCGCAGGGACTCCTTCGAGCGTCCCTTTACGGTCTTTGGAATTGGGGCGGACTTTTACACAGCTCTCAGGCTTCACTCGGTGGTCTTAGCTTTTGGGACCCTTGACTGTGGAATTGTCCCCTCCCCTCTCACCCTACATGCTGGTCTCAAAGGTTCTGTGCGCTCCTCTTCTCCGTGGTTTCTCTTGCCCCTCTGGCTTTTCATGCGAAGGGTGAGCTCCTTGCGATTCATCTTTCCTTTTGCGGAGAAACTTCTTGCCTCCCCCTTCTTCCGTTGCAACTCTCTCTATCACGCTCCTTCCTTTCCTCTTGATTTAGGACCCTTTTTAAGTCAGGGTCAATTCGCGGTTTCAACCACCAATTTTCCCGTAGATTGTCGTTTCTTTCCCCTGCACTTCTCTCCCCCTAAGCGCCGCCCCTCTCCCCCCAAACAACGTTTCCGACCTCAACACTATGGCCCCCCTCCCCCTTCTTTTTTTTCTCCCTCTTCGTCCTCTCGGTTGACAAGGCATTTATGTCTTTCTTCGATAAGATTGATGTGGCATCCTCCTATCCTTTTTTATACGGTGCTCATGGGTTGGAATTCCCCCTCGTCGACGAATCAAATTATCCCGACAGCCCCTTTCTGACGGTTTCACTTCTTCTGCAGACCGTTCACTTCCTGTGTCACGGAGATAGTTACTTATTTTTTGTTTTTGTCTCGCTTTCCAACAGGTTCCTTAACCAGGTTTACTATCCTCGGGTCTCTTCCCCGTGCTGTAGGATGA